>OOBK01000313.1_pt1 | contig 34173 bp, 32 predicted proteins | sample 1671541 | NCBI WGS metagenome assembly OOBK01 (sample SAMN06348167, study PRJEB24527) | human gut metagenome | biome: human gut; feature: ankylosing spondylitis patient; material: feces | host: Homo sapiens | place: China | collected 2015-10 | reverse complement strand
CATCGTATCTTCTGCATCATTTGCAATTAATTTGGCAGCATATTTTTCATTAGCGCGATATTTATCTTTATCAATAAATGAGTTCAAAACAGCTTCACTATACTCATCATTGCCTGTTAATGTATTTTTATCAATCATCAAATTTCACTTCTCTCAAATTTGATTTTTCAATAGTCTTAGCTGCTGGAATATCAGCAGGAGCCCATGTGAGTTCACCCAATTCCCTAGGCTTTTTCCACATTACTTTGCTATGGGCAATCAAATCAAAATTGTGCGTTAACATTTTTGCATAAAATACAGTTAAATGAACAGTACCAAATTCATACTCATATGCATAAGTGTCTGTAACCTGCGGGCCTACTGTAATTTCATCATCGAACTCTTCTTCAAGTTCACGCTTTAATGCTTGCTGCGGTGTTTCGTTTGGTTCAATTTTCCCGCCAGGAAATTCCCATAAATCGCCTAATATTCTATCAGAATTTCTTCTAGAAACTAAAACTTTATCATCTTGCAGCAAAGCTGCACCAACTACAAAAATATCTTTCGCCATAAAATCACCACCTGAATTTTCTTACTCTAAATATATCACCTTTTATCTCCAAGATCCTCCCCCTAAATGAAAAAAGCAGGCCGCACCGCAACCTGCTTTTCTTATACATAATACGATTCCAACTCATCAATCGAAATATCAATTCCATGAACCTTGATGTCATCGATACGTTCAAAGTAAAATTTCTCAAGCATCCTGTTTCTGTCCTGCTTGATGGCAAAATGAATGCGCCGATGGCAAGTAGGACAGAGCGGGATAATGTTATCTGCAAAATCAATTGTGTACTCAAAGTCACATTGATGCTGCATGGGAATTAAATGATGACCCTCAACAAAGTTTTTATTCTCATTTTCAGAGACAAATGTTTCATGACTGCTGTCGTAGCAACATTTCCAACCGCTTCTATGCTTGGCAGCAAGCATTTCATGAGGGTTGCGTGGATACTGGAGAATTATCGTTTGAACAGGACTTTTTCTCACGGGCTTCTTAAGCAGTTTTATCTTGTAGCGTTCAGATGGGGATTCTTTTATCTCGCCAGCATTAACAATCTTTAACTGGTCAAGATAATCAAGATAGCCGTTAATTGTAGCGCTGTAAAAATTCTTCTTTTCTCTGTTAAGCTTGACAAAATCATTCATTCTGAAAAAAGCTTCAATTCCTGCAGCTGTTTTCTCTGATTCCAAGCTAGTTGGATATGATCCGTAAACTTCCTTGTAAAAAACAATTATCTTCATCAGGTGGTTGCGATAAGACTGTGCCTTCCCGCTTGACTTATTGACCTTGCCCGCCTTAAATGACAAATCAGTCTGATAGTCAAAGAATCCTTCAAAGAAGTCCTTGTACAGAGGATTATTCTTTACATAGAGATACCTTGGGTCTGTTCTGGCGTCAATTGGCACAAATACATTTTCCATTACTTTCCCCTCCACAACACAAGTTCTTGACCCTAAGTATAGCACACATTGCAGCCAAAAAATCAATGCACATCAGTCAAACCTCACCTTCCACTCATCCCCTGCCCTGTATGCCTCAAAGCACATGCGTACCTGCTCTTCGCTGTTCTTTGCAACGGCAAGGGGCGGAAGTTCGTCTTCTGCAAACCAGTCAAAGCCGGTGGTCTCGATGTTTTTCTCGAAGCTTCCGCCGGTGACGTGGCAGAGGGTGAAGATCTTGCAGACACCGTATGCGTAGTGGGGAGTGTTATGCCTTTCCCGATCGTGAATGGCGATGACGCTGTCGACTTCGGCGGAAAGACCGGTCTCCTCATGGACTTCCTTGACGGTGTTCTCGCTGACGGAGAGAAAAAGCTCGCACCAGCCGCCGGGAAGTGACCACAAGCCGTTTCTTTCGTGCACGAGAAGGATTCTTCCGTCCTTGAAAATCGCCGCCCTGGTGTCAATCTTCGGCGTCTGATAGCCCGAATCGCCGCAGAAGAGATCCCTGACCTTCTCCTTCGGAATGTCGGTGATGTCTGACATCATTTCGGCGGCAATGTCGCGGATCCTTGCGTAGCGTTCAAGGTCGAAGTCGTCCCTGCCGTAGGTGAGTCCGGCCTGTGCCAGGCTCTGGAGTTCAATGATCATGTCGGTCCACTTGTTCCTGCTCATACATATTCCTGCTTTCTTCTGCATCCCTCAACACCCCCGCCGCCTCTCTTCTGATGCGGGAGATGCGGAATCCGGTCTGTTCCGTCAACCGGGTCAGGTCCGTCTTGAGTTGTCCGGCCAGGTCACGGAGGATGATCCGGTCCTGAAGTTCATACGGCCGCGGGAACCCGTGGGAGGTTCCGGGAAACTCCAGCTCCTCCAGAAGAAATTCCCGCACTTCCTGTTCGTTCATGAAGGAACACAGGCTGACGCCGCGGCGTATGCAGCGGGAGACAAGTTGTCCGCGCTCACGTTCGGAAGATGCGCGCACCTCGCTCACTGCCCTGTCGGAAGCGGCGGAAACGAACGAGGCAAATGTGCTGCAGGCCGGGTCTCCGCTCTGCATTTTCCGGCAGAAGGAAAGTTCTTCTTCGCCAAGGAGCGGCCTGCCGTCCTCTGATGTGACGGAGCCGGATTCGCTGAAGTGCCAGCTTCTCAGACTGTGACAGGCGAGAATGTCAAGGGATGCGCGCTGTCCCGCGGCGGTGATTGCGCAGTCGAGACGGTCGGGAGTGACGTTGCCGATAATGTCGCCGGGGTTGTGGTAGTTTCTGAACTCGTAGGGGTGGTTTCTGATGCAGGCGCATTCTTCTGCAGACAGGATGGCGCTGATGTCCGGTCCGTTGAAGCAGGTGGAGGACATCCGTAACTTGACGGCAACGTAGATGGCAAGAGACGCTCCGAGGGAGTGTCCGGTCGTCGTGAACGTGCGTCCGTCGGCGGCGCGGTGCGCGAACTTCAGCGCAGAAACGGCCTGGGAGTCGCCGGATCCCTTGGCAGCAAGAAGTGCAGTTCCATCAAGGCCGAGCCTTGAGATGAGTTCCTGTACGCGGGGATTTTCCGCAATGACCTCCCTGAGACGGTCCCTGCCGTCCTCCAGGGGTCTGTGTTCCCTGCCGAGGGCGATGAACTCGATGTCGGTCAGCGCATCCCTGATGTCTGCGGGGTCCGTTCCGCCATAGGCGATGACGAGTTCGTCCGGGGCGTCCTTTGGCGTCACTGCCAGCGCCTGAAGTCCGTTTTTCTCATTGCTTTCGACGTCTTCCACCACGTAATTTCTGCCATGAATCGTGACCATTCTTCCCTTCCTGTACTGATTCGGGAACTTGCCCACGAAGTAGACGGCGCGGGAAAGGTACCTGTACTGTTCATCAGTGATTTTCGGCATCGGCGTCACCTCCTTCCTCCCGTTGTCTGACATGCGGCTTGCTTGTCTCTGAAAGCCGCTGGTTGAAGGAAAACGATTACACATTTGATTATAGCCTGTGGGAAGGGAGATTTCAATGCGGCGCATGACTGTGCGGAAGTCATGTCACGGTGTCTGTAACCTGGAGGCTTGTTTTTTTGGAGGCGATCTCCATGGTTGGTGGAAATTACGCGCGTTGCCCACCAAAACTGGTGGAGATTTTCGTGCCTCTTCCACCAAAACTGGTGGAGATTTCGTGTCTCTTCCACCAAAACTGGTGGAGATTTCGTGTCTCTCCCACCAAAATTGGTAGAGATTTCGTGTCTCCCCCACCAAAACTGGTGGAGATTTTCGTGCCTCTCCCACCAAAACTGGTGGAGATTTCGTGTCTCCCCCACCAAAATTGGTGAAGATTTCGTGTCTCCCCACCAAAACTGGAATTTTGACTTGCCTCACACTGCTAATACGCAACCCCGCCGGCGTCAGATACGGCTCATGGCCGCTGCTTCCCACACCTTCCAAAAAACGAGGCCGCCCAACGCAGCCTCGCCTGTCCTAGTCCATGATGAGGTAGGATTTAATCGTCTTTCTGTCCGCCATGTCCTTGTATGCCTGATTGATTTCATCCAGCGTATAGCTGTTCGTGAAGACCTTGCCCGGATTGATCTGACCGTCAAGGACCGCCTTCAGCAAGACTTCCTTGTCATATGTTGTGACGGATGCGGGACCGCCGGCAAGCGTGACGTTTCGATAGAACGTTTCTGCCGGATCCATCTTGGCGCCATGCGGCAGACCGACGCGACCGATGAAGCCGCCAGGACGAACGACGCCGAATGCCTGGTCGGTTGAGCCTTGCGCGCCGACGCATTCGAGGACGGAATCGGCACCGTAGCCGCCCGTCAGTTTGAGGACCTTTTCGATGCCTTCCGTTCCGCGTTCAGCCACGACGTCGGTTGCGCCCGATTCGAGCGCCATCTTCTGGCGATCTTCGTGACGGCTCATGATGATGATCCGGGATGCGCCGAGCATCTTGGCAGCGATCACCGCACATTGACCGACGGCTCCGTCACCGACGACGACGACCTTGTCGCCTGGTTTGACGTGTGCGGTTTTAGCGGCGTGGTAGCCGGTTGCCATGACGTCGGCCAGCGTCAGCAGAGATTTGAGCATCCCTTCGCTGTAGTCGTCAGGAGAACCAGGCACTTTGACCAGAGCCCAGTCGGCGTGCTGGAAACGCAGGTACTGCGACTGTGCGCCGATGCTGAAATTATCGTCATGATCGACGCAAACGCCGTCAAAGCCTGCCAGACATGCGGGACAGTGCCCGCAGCCGTGCGTGAACGGAACGATGACGAAATCGCCAGGCTTGACAGTCGTCACGCTTTCTCCGACTTCTTCCACGATGCCGATTGCTTCGTGTCCGTCGTTGATCGAGTGCTTTTGCTTGCTGTCGCCGGCGGAATATGCCCACAGGTCGGATCCGCAGACGCATGAGCGAACGACGCGAATGATCGCATCGTCTCCTTCCTGAATCCTCGGCCTTTCCAGATCGACAACGCTCATTTGGCCTGCTTGTTCGTAATATGCTATTTTCATCAGAGTCAGCTCGCTTTCATGTTTTGATGACTCGATTATAGAACATCAAGCTGACTTTAGGTCAATCGTTTTGCGTAATGAAAATGCAGAGCTTCGTTTGCAGTCCATGCTTTTTTAATCGTTACGATCTTGCGTTTTTTCTGAAAAATTCCTTTCAAAGCTCTGCATTTCAGAAAAATTCTCACCGTTTTTTAACTTACGTCATCCACTTTCAGTGTGCTAGGATAATCAATGTTGTATTCTTACGGAAATTGTGACAGTCAGGTCGCAGTAATGCGACGGTGGACAAGTCTCCCGATCTTTGCTTAAGCAGAAATCGACTGCACATGGATTGAGAGGAGAGATTTTTTTGGAAAATGCAGAAATGCGTATGAACACTGCAATTGTTGAAGTTGACCGTCCATGGCTTGCCATGTCATCCATGCTGATTGGTGCGTTCGTCGGAATGCTCAGCGAAACTTCCCTGAACATTGCACTGCCGACGCTTGGCAGGGTCTTTTCAGTCGGAACTGGCACGCTGCAGTGGCTCGTGACAGGGTACATGCTGATGATCGGCATTGTGCTGCCGTTTTCAAGTCTGATTTCAAAGTGGTTTTCAACCCGTCAGATCATCATCTTCGCTTTGGCTGACTTCACGGTCGGGGCATTGATTTCCGGCTTTGCAAACAGCTTTGGCATGCTTTTGTTCGGACGGATGATTCAGGGAATCGGCACCGGACTGATTCTTCCGCTGATGTTCACGGTTGCGATGCTGATCTTCCCGCCGAAGAAGCTGGGACTTGCGATGGGCATCAACGCACTTGTCATCATGTTTGCACCGGCAATCGGACCGACCGTCACGGGCATCGTCCTCGGAGCCCTCTCATGGCGTGCCGTCTTCTTCATGTTTGCAATCATTTTAATTGTCGGACTTCTTTTTGCCTTCATCGGTCTGAAGAACGTCAGCCGCATCACCCGTCCGAAGATTGACCTGCCGTCAGTGCTGGGATCCGTCATCGGCTTCAGTTCCATTGTTGCAGGAACAAGTCTCGCATCAGAAGATGGTTGGACTTCACCAAGGGTGCTCGGTCTTCTTGCCGTCGGCATCATCGTACTCGTCCTTTATGCAGGACGTCAGCTGAAGCTTGATGAACCAGTCCTAAACCTCAGAGTCTTCGCCAAGCCTGCCTTCCGGACCGGCGCCATTCTCGTCATGATTGATTTCGGCATCATTTTGTCCGCGATGTATCTCATGCCGCAGTTCATTCAAAACGCCATGCTGCTGCCGGTTGCGATGACCGGGCTCATCATGCTGCCGGGCGGCATCGTCAATGCCTTGGTCTCTGCATTTGCCGGGAGAATGTATGACCGCATGGGGGCCAAGCTGCTTGCTCGCTTGGGCTTCGTCATTGCCCTGATCGGCGTTTTGATGTTCTGTTTTGCAGACGCAAAGTCGTCTCTTGCCTATGTCATCGCTGCTCACGTTGTTTTGATGATCGGCTGTCCGCTTGCGATGTCGCCATCCCAGACGCATGCTTTGAATGCGCTGGCCGGTCCGGAATCTGCCGACGGTTCAACGATCATGAACACGCTGCAGCAGATCGTCGGCGCAATTGCAACGGCGCTTGCGACGAGCTTTCTTGCGATGGGTCAGGCTGCTTTGCCGGCTTCAAGCGAAGCGCTTCGGTTTGAACACGGCGTTCGCTACGGTTTTTGCTTCACGGCCGTCCTGGTGATTGCCGGCCTTATTGTGTCGCTGACCCTGAAGGAACGCACGAAGAGTTCGGATGTTGAAATGTAGACTGCGTATAAATGAAGAAGAGGCTGGGATAAAACCATGTCTCTGACAAAAGTCCCGGATGAAATTTGCAGTTATCTGCAAATCATCCGGGACTTTGTTTGTATATGCGACGTTAAACGTGTGCTTTGACCGCAACCAGTGGCTGCCATTTACGGATTACAGGCAATTTGTAACCTACGGGAAAAGCCCGTATGATTTGCAGTTCATCTCCTGCAAATCATATGGGCTTTTGAATTTGAGACAGAGTTCTTACGGTCCATCTAATTAATTGTCGTATTTCCTTCCTTGAAACTGACCGGAATCATGAAACGTCTGATATCATCGCTCGTTTTGCCAGAAATCTGACTGTCCAATAATTCAGTCGTTTTTAATGCTATCTCTTGAACGTTTTGTCTGATGGACGAAATTCCAAGATCGGTTCCGATATAAAGCTTTCCGCCGTCAAAACCGATAATCTGGATGTCGTCCGGAACTTTAAGACCATCATTTTCAATTTGAGATTTAAGATGTAATGCCGTCTCATCAGAATAAGCAAAAACTCCGATTGGTCCTGCTTCCTTAAAAGATTCGACTATCTTTGCCGAAACGGTTTCAATTGCCTCATTGAATCTTTGCGGATTTCTGACTGAGGGAACGTCATAAATATCATATTTGATTCCCAAGTCGTTGCACTGATCGATAAATCCTGACTGTCTTGCAATCATCGGTGAAAATCCTTCGTGGGAAGTTCCGATATAAACAAGATGTTTCAACCCTCGCTTGGAAAATTCAACCGCAGCTGTCTTCCCACCGCCGTAATTATCCGATGTCACCAACGGGAACATCCCCGTATCATCCTTTTCAATCGAAACAAGAGGGATGTTTGAAGGAACGTGACTGTTCAAATCAGAATACGAAATCGAAATTATCCCTGCCACTCGCTGTTCTTCTGCCATTTTGACATATGACTTTTCTTGCTCATACTTATTTTCAGAAATACTTAAAATCATCTTATAGCCTTTTTCATTCAAGTAACGTTGAACCCAAAAAGTCAGCTCTGCAAAAAACGGGGACCAGACAGTCGGCAACACGAAAACCACGTATTTCGATTCGCTTATCTTAAGCGCTCTGGCAGCATCATTTCTGACATAATGAAGTTTTTCAATTGAACGCTTCACCTGTTCTTCAACTTCAGGCCTGACCTTCTTGCCGTTAAGATAGTTAGAAACGGTCGCTACCGACACATGGGCATCTTTTGCCACGTCCTTCATATTAGCCAACTATATATGCTCTCCCTTCGTACGGCTGCAAGTAAATCACGTCATTCAGTTCCGGCTTGACTGTTTCATAATTGCTCAACAGCAATTTTCCGCCCTTGCCTTTAAACGGATTATTAAATTTGATTTTCTTGTCAGCAAAAGAACAAATAACCAAAATCTTTTGATTACCCGATTCTCTAACAAAAGCAATAATATCAGAATCATCGGCCGCAATCAATGCATAGGCCCCGTCAATCAAAATTTCATTGCTCTTCCTGAGGTTGATTGCCTTTTGGTAGAAACGATAAATTGAATCTTTGTTTTCAAGATCTTTTTCAACATTGATTTCTTTATAATTCGGATTTGCTTCAATCCAAGGCTCTGCATTTGAAAAGCCGGCATTCTGCTTGGAATTCCACTGCATCGGCGTTCTGCCGTTGTCGCGCGTCTTGCGGTTAACCATTGTCAATGCTCGTTCTTTTGAAATACCGAGTTTCATGAAACGTTCATACGTGTTGTAAGCCTCAAGATCGCGCATTTCATTGATTGATTTGAAGTCAACGTTCGTCATTCCGATTTCATCGCCTTGATAAATGAAAGGAGTTCCTCGTTGAAACATGATCAGCATTGCAAGCATTTCAGCCGACTTTTCGCGATACTTTCGATCATCTCCAAAACGCGAGACAATACGAGGCTGATCATGATTTCCAAGATAATTTGAATTCCATGAAAGACCTTTTTGCCATTGGTCAAGATCATGACGCAAATCGCTTAATTTAAAGGAAACGTCGGAATAGCGACCGTACTCGCCATAGTCAACGTGCATGTGCTCAAACTGAAAGACCATGTCCAACTCTTCACGTGAAGGATCCACGTACTTTTCGCCTTCTTCAACGTCAGTATGCGGAGTTTCTCCGATGGTAATCAGATCATATTTGCTTAAAACCTGTTCATACATTTCATGAAGATATTTATGGATGTTTCTGCCATTGGAAATTCCGTAATAATATGCACCGTACTCTTTATTTTCAACAACTGGGGCATCCGAAAATTCCTTTGGCTTTGAGATAAAACTGATGGAGTCCATTCTGAAACCGTCAATCCCCTTTTCGGCCCAAAAACGCATCGTATCGTAGATTACCTTGCGCATTTGTTCGTTATCCCAGTTCAAATCAGGCTGTTCCTTTGCAAACAGGTGCAGGTAATACTGTTTTCTTTCCGGACAATATTCCCAGGCCGATCCGCCAAATGCAGAACCGTGATTCGTCGGAGCGGATCCGTCTTCTTTCGGATCTCGCCAGATATAATAATCAGAATATTCATTGTCGCGACTTTGCTTAGATTTTTCAAACCATTCATGTTTGTCGGAAGTGTGATTGACGACAAGATCCATCACGATTTTCAAGCCCCTCTCATGAGCCTTTTCAATCATTTCATCCACGTCATCCATGGTTCCGTACTGAGGATTGATCTTGCGATAATCCGCAATATCATAACCATTGTCAACCAACGGGGATTCAAAAATCGGCGTAAGCCATAAAATATTGACGCCCAAATCTTTCAAATAATCAAGTTTTTGAATAATTCCCCTGATATCTCCGATTCCATCATTATTCGAATCGTTAAAACTTTGGACATATATCTCGTAAACTATGCCCTCCTTTTTCCAGCTATTCATCCTCATCATCCTCACTTAACGCCTGTAAGGCAACATTCACATACTGAACCTGATCTCTTGCCTCATCCACAATCTGATTGATTCTTTCTTCGGTCAAATATGAATCGGTCGACTCCATTGTCAAAGCCATTGCAAGCGAGAGATTCATCCCGGTCAAAAGGTGGGTATGAGGTCTTGCAATGCGAGGCATGAATTTTTGATTGACGGATCCGGCCATCAAATCAGTCAAAACGATCACTTCGTCTTCATCCGGAATATCGGCAAAGATTTTTTCGATTATTCCTTCAATCGGCTTATTGTCAACATAGGCTGTAACGATGACAAATTCAGCGTCTTCTCCTTCAAAGAATTTCAATGTCTCCGCCATCCCTTTTGAAAGCGTGGAATGGCTTGCAATAATTACGCGTCTTCTCATTTTCTTTCCCCTCACTGTATTTTTATTTGGCAATGCCAAGGATTCCTGTTGCCGCACCAATCAGACAGATTGCAATGATTAAAATAATGATACGCGTAGGCGTCCATGATTTTTTGCCTAAAAGCCAATAAACAAGGAATGCTAAGGCTACTGGCAAAAGTCCGGGCATAATTTTGTCAAAAACGCCTTTCTGAAGAGAAAGAGAAACCTTTCCCGTTGCAAATTTGAGCGGCGTATAGACTTTGACAACGGTCGGAATAAGAGAACCAACGACCATCAAACCCATGATTGAAATTGCATCAGTAAAGATGTTGATTTTTTCTCCAAGAGTCGTAATCAGCTTTGTACCAGACTCATATCCGAGGTTGCAAAGCCACATCTTGAGCCAATAAAATGCAACGTACATGATCATCCATAAAATTGCGCCGATTGCATTTTTTTGCAATGCCATATATCCTGCGATAGATCCCATGATTGTCGGAATCAAGATCCAAAAAACCGAATCACCGACACCTGAGAGAGGCCCCATTAATGAAGTCTTAAGCGATTGAACGGCATCTTTTGCACCGATTCCGTCCTCTTCTTCCATTGCGAGCGTGGCACCTAAAATAACGTTTGCCATTTGCGGCGTTGCGTTAAAGTAGTTGTAGTGATTATCCATCGCAGCAATATATTCGTCATCATCCGGATAAATTTTGCGCAAGGCTTTCCGCATGGAAAAAGCTACTGAAGGAGCCTGTTGAGATTCATAATTATATCCGAGTCCTGCTGAGAAGATCCAACGTCTGAACATGCTTTTGCGCTCTTTAACCGTTAATTTATTATTCATCAAAATCGTCTCCTTCCGCTGCACCAGCTGCTGTTTGCGATGCAGATTGCGTTTCTGCTTTTTGAACGTTATTCATATAAACCGCATAGGCTGCCGCACCGCCAAGCAATGCGATGCCTAAAACCGGGACATTAAGATATGCTGATACCACATATCCGATAATCAAATACGTCATATACTTCTTAACCGGCATATAACGGAGCAGCATCCCGATACCTACGACCGGAAGCATGCCACCGGCAATTTGCAATCCGTTCGTAAACCATGTAGGAATCACGTTCAAGACAAGTTTAACGATCGGAGTACCGAAAAGAACAACCAACGTTACGGGGATAACGTACTTCATCATCCAAGTTACGACAGTCAGATAAAAGACCCCATCCATCTTGGCAAATTTCTTTTCGTGAAGCAAACGCTGTGACCAATGAGCATAGAAGTTGTTAATAATCTTAAGAACGACGTCAAGCTGCAAAGTCAGCATGCCGACGGGAAGACCGACGGCAATTGCGGTACCGGTCGACGCTCCCGTTCTGATAGCAAGATAGATGCTGACGATCGTTGCAACGCCGTATTCAGGGACTGAAGAACCGCCGATACCTGCAACGCCCAAAGACATCAGCTGAAGCGTCCCGCCGATTACCAAACCGACTCCGACGTCTCCCATCACCAAACCAACAAGCAATCCGATCGTCACGGGCCAATTACCGGTAATCTGATTTCCCGTTCCGTTATCCCAAGCCATGTAGGCCGCAATCAAAATGACTAAAATGTCTTGCAAAAAATTAGGCATATTATTCTTCTCCCTTCTTCAACAAATCATCCAGAGAAACCTTCTCATCCTCAGGCGTATATTGTGCGTAAGTCTCAATGCCTTTTTCCTTAATTGCCTTAAGGTCGCTGATTTCTTGTTCATCCAATGCTATTCTTGACGTGAATGGTTTGCGATCTTTTTCTTCAAACATTGCGCCCAAATCGATCGCAGGTATTTTGACACCGCCTTCAATCATTTTTAAAAGCGTTCCCGGTTCTTTAACCAAAACAAAGACTGAATGAGAATCGTACTTGCCGTTATTGAAATTCGTAATAGCAGTTTCAGTGTCAATAATCGACATCCCCGTTCCTGCCGGCTTGCTCATTCTCATCGTTGCTTTAATCATATCGGTATGACTGATTTCATCGTCAACAACCATGTATCTTTTTGGATGGAGTTCACTGTTCCATTGATTAACGGTTACGCCGTGAATCAATCTTTCATCTACTCTTGCTAAAACTACTGGCATAATATTTCCTCCTAATTTTAAATAAAACGTTTAACAATAAATAGCATAACACTGTAAAACAACACTTCATAACAACTTTAAACGTTTCAAGTTTTCTTTACGCTTTTTATTATAAACCCTTTTCATCAAAATGCAAGCGTTTTATTTAACTTTTCTTTTCTATTCATATAAAAAAACAAGCGCCGTTTGACGCTTGTCTTTCAATCTTCAAGATTCTTGACCAAAACGCTGTCATGCTGCTCATCTTCTCCGAGCATGAAAACGTGGGTACCGACCTTTTTAAAACCATATTTCGTATAAAAGCGATAGGCGCGCTTGTTTTGCTCTTCGACTCCGAGCCACATCATGGGGCGTTTGAGTTCGCGCGCAACGGAGATGGCATGCTCCATCAAAGCAGCACCGATACCGTGACCGTGGTATTCTTTCAAAGAATAAATTCTTTGGATCTCCAACGCCTCCGGATAATCGGGTTCGGTTTGAGAATCAGCCCAGTTGACCTTGACGAATCCGACGGCAGCGCTGCCGTCAAGATAGAAGTAATAATCCGACGTCTCACACTCGATTTCTGATTTGAGCACGTCAAAATCATAGGCGGTCTCAAGATATTCCTTCATGTCTTCTTCGCTGTTTTCATAGGCAAAAGTGTCATAGAAAGTCTTTTTTGCCAGCTTTTGCAGCATCAAAACATCTTCGTTCGTGTCGCTTGCTTTCCTGATCATGATTTATCCTCCATTTCGCTAAAAATCCGTTTCAACGTAATGACGCACAAAACGGATGTCACGATTACTGAAATAACGTCAGAAACCGGTTCTGCAATGTAGATGCCTTTCACGCCTGAAAATTTTGGCAAGATGAGTGCCAACGGAATCAGCAGGATGATTTTCCGCAGCGTGGCGATAAAAAGCGAAACCTTCGCCTGTCCCAATGCGAGAAACGTCGATTGACAAGCCGCCTGAATCCCGAAAATCGCAATGCCCAAGAAAAAAATCGGCATGATTCGGCATGTCAAAGCAACAAGTTCGGCATCGTTCGTAAACATTGAAGCATAAATTCCCGGACAAAAAATCGCAACGCCCGCCAAGATGAGCGTTCCCAGCAAGCACACGGAAACCAGGCGAATCACCGTTTCTTTCACGCGCAGCCTGTTTCCTGCGCCGTAGTTGTAGCTGACGATCGGCTGGACGCCTTGAGTAATGCCGTTGACCGGAATGACGATCAGTTGCATGATGCTCATCAGAATCGACATCGAACCGACGTAAAGGTCGCCGCCGTAACGCTGAAGGCCGGTATTGAAAGTGATCATCACCAAGCTTTCCGTGCTCTGCATGACGAACGGTGCAATGCCCAAAGCAGCGATTTTAAGGATCAAAGACTTGTCCGGCCTGACAAGTTTCAAGTACAGCACGCTTCTTTTCGACTTCAAAAACGAGACGACCCAGACTGCGCTGACAAACTGCGAGATGACCGTTGCAAACGCTGCTCCTCTTACGCCCAAATGCAGAGCAAAAATGAAAATCGGATCCAAAACGATATTGATCACGGCACCGATCAAAACAGAAAGCATCGCTGCTTTGGCAGCTCCTTGTCCGCTGATGAACGCATTCAGACCTAAGGCAAGCTGAACAAAAATCGTTCCCAAAAGATAGATCGTGATGTAGTCGTTGGCATATGTAATGGTTTTCGAACTGGCCCCGAAGGCATGCAAAATCGGAATCTTAAAAATCAAAAAGCCGATTGTCAGCACAATGGAAAAGAACACGAGCAGCCAAGCCGAATTGCCCATGATCAAGGATGCTTTTCGTTCATCTTTTTTTCCAAGCTCAATCGCTGCAAGCGGTGCTCCGCCTGCTCCGGCAAATGCACTGAACGCTGCAATCAAAGTGATGATTGGAAGCGTAACCCCCACGCCCGTCAAAGCCAGATTCCCGTCGCCCTGCATGTGTCCGATGTAGATTCGATCGACGATATTATACAAAACGTTGATCAGCTGTGCCAAAACCGTCGGCAGCGCCAATGAAAGCATCAGCCTGCCCAATGGAGCCGTTCCCAATTTTTCGTCGTTTCTCATTTAACCGCTTCTTCCCAATTTGGATATACGAGTATTTTACCATTGCAAATGCGCAAAAAAAAGTTTTGTCTCCCATATGTCGTTTGAATTAATGTATAATGTAAACAGTTACTAAATTCAGGAGTTTCATATGATCAAAAAATTACGCGCAAAACATGTTCCGGAAACGGCTTATTTAATAATGTTTACGATTTTCTCGGCAGCTGCCTTCATTGAAGGAACGACGCTGACGCATGTTTTTGGCGTGGATCGATTGATGGCTTTGACATATCGCATCTACCAGCTTTCGGTTCTCGGCGTGCTCGGAAAAATCTTCTTTTTGGACGACTCGACGAAAAAAACAAAAACAGGCATTTTCCTGACGCTTGCCGTGCTCTATTTCATCTGCCATCGTGCGCAGGCAATGGCGCCTTTTTTCATGGCCATTTTCATCTTCGGTGCGGTCGGAGTCGATTGGAAAAAGATTCTGAAATGTTTCTTTTTCACTGGTCTGCTTTTGACGTGCCTTTCGCTTTTTGGCGCTTTGTTTCGCATAATTCCTAATATGGCACAGTCAAGAACGTATTTTGGCATCCCGTTCCGTCGTTTCAGCATGGGAATTGCGACTCCGACCGATTTTGCTGCGCATGTCTTTTCCTTGATGATGGCTTCTGTTTTGCTGCGAGATTTTAAGTGCGACAGAAAATGCCTGACCCTTCTTTCATTGATTGCTTTTCTGACGTTTGCTCTCACTGATGCGCGGCTTGACTTGATTTTAATGATTCTGCTGCTTTTGTGCACTGCATTTTATGATAAGATCAAAGCGTTCATCACGGCTTCCGGACCAGGCTTCTTCGGCATCATTATCGGCGGATATGCTCTGTTTGATCTTTGGATAACTCACGTCTACTACATGCCCAGTCGTTTCTGGGAAACGCTCGACCGCTTTTTGTCAAGCCGCTTGTTCTACGGCAACGTTGCCATGAAACAATGCCAGATTCCGCCTCTTTTTGGGCGTTTCATCCCTCAAAACGGCAACGGACTCATGCTGAACCCCGGCGAGCGGTACTTTTTCATCGACTCGTCAATCATTCGCATGTGGACCATGTTCGGCATCGTCTTCACGATTTTGATGATCATGCTGACGGCATTTCTCATCATCCGCGGGTTTTCGGCAAAATACGTTCCGCTGTTGGTCATCTTGGCACTGATTGTGATTGAATCCGCAATCGATCATCATTTGTGGGACATATCCTACAACGTCTTGTTCGTTGCAGCTTTTGCCGACTGGAGCAGCCTGACTAAAAGGCAGCGCTGAATTCCTATTTTGTCGTCTGAATGAACTCATACGGCGTCGTCTGATAGACGTAATAATTCAGCCAGTTGGAATACAAGATATTGGCGTGCGATCTCCAGGTCAATAAGGGTTCTTTGGTGTCGTCGTCATCCGGATAATAATTTAAAGGCGGCTCAATCGGCAGGCCTTTTTCCTTGTCTCTCAAATATTCCTTTTGCAAAGTATAGCGATCGTATTCGGGATGGCCCATCACAAAGACCTGATGCCCGTCATTTGCAATCACAAGGTAGATTCCTGCTTCTTTTGACTCTGCCAAAACGGAAAGCTCAGGATGTTTCAAGACATCCTGTTTGTCGACTTCCGCATGACGCGAATGAGGCGCAAAGAAAACGTCGTCAAAGCCACGAACGAGCGGAACTTTGCGATTCAGCAGCCGATGCTGATAAATACCGAAACGTTTTTCTTTCAACAGGTGCTTCTTGATGCCGTAATGATAGTACAGACCTGCCTGAGCGCCCCAACAAAGGTGCAGCGTCGAAGTGACGTGTTTTTTTGACCATTCCATGATTTTGCAAAGTTCGTCAAAATAGTCGACTTCCTCAAATTCCAGCTGCTCAACGGGTGCTCCCGTAATAATCATGCCGTCGAAATTTTTGTCGGAAATCTCGGAAAAAGGCTCGTAAAACCTGTTCAAGTGGCTGAGTGCCGTATGCGTCGATTCATGCGTTTCAAGCGACACGAACGAAACGTCGACTTGCAGCGGCGTGTTCGACAAAGCCCTCAAAAGCTGCAGTTCAGTAGCCTCCTTCAAAGGCATCAGGTTCACGATTGCAATTTTGATCGGTCGAATGTCCTGATGAATCGCACGCGTTTCATCCATTACGAAAATATTTTCCTGATTCAAGATCTCGCGTGCCGGAAGATCATGTTGTATTTTAATCGGCATCTTGCCTACCTCCTTGTATCTAAAACAAAAACGCCCCCGTGAAAGAACATCTTTCACAGGGACGCATCCTAGCGTGGTACCACCCATCTTCGCTGCATCATCTGCAGCCTTCTCCGGCACCGTCATGCCTGGGATTATATCGTATCCTCACGAACCTTGAGCTTTCACTCGCAGTTAAACTCAGAGCTCATCTTCAGCTTGTCTGACCCGCCTTCTTTCACCAGTCAAAGGCTCTCTTTGGAATCTGAGTCCGCCTACTCTTCTCGTCAACGTTTTGTTTTATATTATTGACTGAAGTTTATACCCTTTTTCTAATCTTGTCAACACCTTGCTTTAATGTTACTGCAAAATGCAGCAAATAATCAGCCGTCTCGTCGATCGCAATCAAAAGACGGACAAAACGGTTATCTCTTTTTGCGTGACGACAACATCAAAAACGGCCATCTGCTCAAAAACAAGACAGCCGTTCCGATCGTTGACGAAGACGTCTCCGTCACCTATTATGCAATTGTCTCAAAAGACGCAGCCACATTCTTGAGCGTTTTATGAACAGCAGGTTGCAGAATCAGACCTGATGAACCTTTCTGCCGTTTTCAAACAGACTTCTCGTTGCCTGCCAGATTGCTTCGGCCGTTTTTGCATCGTTCATCGTGTACAGATGAATGCCGGCAACGCCTTGCGTCACCAAATCGACGATCTGATCGATTGCGTATGCCAAACCTGCTGCCCTAAGCGATTCCGGATCATCCTGATACTTGTTCAAAATGGCCGTAAATTTCTTTGGCAGCGTTGCCGAACTTGTCTTTAAAATTCTCAGAGCCTGATTGAGCCTGACGATCGGCATGATGCCGGCAACGATCGGCGCATTGATGTCTGCCAGCTCGCAGCATTCCTTGAAGCCGTAAAAACTTTCATTGTCAAAAAACATCTGCGTGATCAAACTGTCGACGCCTTGATCGGTCTTGTACTTGAGATGCTTGATGTCGTCGACGCGGCTGTCTGATTCCGGATGAATCTCCGGATAGCAGGCCGCGCTGATGTGAAATTCAGGGAAGTTTTCATGAACGTATGCGATCAGATCGCTTGCGTGCCTGAAATCATCCTTTGGCTTTCTGCCTTCGATGCAATCTCCTCTAAGTGCCAATAAATTCGTGACTCCGAGTGTTTCCAGTTCGTTCAAAATCTCTGAAACCTGCTGCTTGTCAAGATACGCCGCCGGAAGATGCGCAATGCTCGGAACGTTCAGCCTGTTTTTGACGTATCCGGCCAGTTTGACCGTCAGCCGTGCAAGATCATCGTTTTTGTTCGTACAGGTCACGCTGATGAAATCAGGCGAAAGCCCGACCAGTTCATCCAGCGTTTCCGTCAGCTTTTCGGCTGCGCTCTCCTTGTTTGGAGGAAAGATTTCAAAAGAAAGCGTTGTTTGTCCCATAAAATCACAGCCCCTCTCTGATGTTTTGTGCTGCCTGCGTCAAATTCTTCAGACTGGCTTTGGTCTCCTTTTCACCGCGAGTCTTCAAACCGCAATCGGGATTAACCCAGACTTTTTCTTTTTTGACTTTGGCCAAAATGCGATGCAGGGCCTGTTCGATTTCTTCAACCGTCGGGATGCGCGGCGAATGAATGTCATAAACGCCAGGACCGACTTCGGTCTTGAAATTCTTTTCCTTGAGTTCGTCAAGAATTTCGAGATTTGAACGCGAGGCCTCAAATGAAATGACGTCGGCATCCATGTCATCGATTGCCGAAATAATGTCATTGAACTCGCTGTAGCACATATGCGTATGGATCTGGGTTTCCGGCTTGACGCCGCTGTGTACCAAACGGAAGGCCGGGATTGCCCAGTCAAGATATTCGCTTTGCCAATCGGAACGTCTCAACGGAAGCTTTTCACGCAAAGCAGCTTCATCGATCTGAATGATGCGAATACCGTTTTTCTCAAGATCCAAAACTTCTTCTCTGATTGCCAAAGCAAGCTGCAGAGTTGATTCTTTGATGCTGATGTCTTCGCGCGGAAACGACCAGTTCAAAATCGTCACCGGACCCGTCAGCATCCCTTTGACGATTTTTTTCGTCTGCTTTTGCGCATAAACCGACCAGCGAACGGTAATCGGTTCTTTTCTTGAAACGTCGCCCCAGATAATCGGCGGCTTGACGCAGCGAGTTCCATACGATTAAACCCAGGCCTTTTTGGTGAAGACGTATCCTTCAAGATGCTGTCCGAAATATTCGACCATGTCGTTTCGTTCAAATTCGCCATGAACCAAAACGTCCAAGCCGATTTCTTCCTGAAATCTGATCCACGAATCAATTCTTTCAGCAATAAATTCGTCATATTCTTCCTGGCTGATCTCATGCTTTCTGAATGCGGCGCGCTTTTGCTTGACTTCTCTCGTTTGCGGGAAGGACCCGATCATCGTCGTCGGAAGAAGCGGCAGATTGAACTCTTGCTTTTGAATTTTTTCGCGCACGGCAAACTCCGGTTGGCGCACGAAGGCTTCAGGCTTCAGATCGGCAATTTTTTGATGCAGCTCTGCATTTTCCAAAACGCGCGGCTTTTCGAACAGCTCAGCGTTCTTCCTTAAAAATTCAGGGCTTTGATTCTTGAGCAGCGCATCAAGTTCGACAAGCTCTCTGACCTTTTCTTCGGCAAATGCAAAATGCTTCGTTACGTCTTCTTCGAGCTCTTCGCTTGCGACGGTATACGGCACGTGAAGCAGAGAGCAGGAGGTCGTCAGCACCAGGTTTTTGACGTTCAGTTTCTTCAGCAGGTCAAGCGTTTTTTGGTAATTGTTGCGCCATATGTTTTTCCCGTTGACGACGCCGGCAAACAGGACTTTTCCGTCATCAAAGCCTCTTTCGACAAGTTCGAGCGTTTTCCTGCCTTCGACAAAATCAAGTCCGATTCCGTCAAAAGGAAGTTTCAGCAAAACGTCATAGGCATCGCGAACGTCACCGAAATATGTCTGTGCCAGAACCTTGAGCTTGCCTTTTTGCAAAAGAAGCGGCTCATAAAGCGCCTTGAACAAAGCCAACTCCCTTTCGTCAAGATCTTTGACCAAAGACGGCTCGTCAAGCTGAATCCAATTTGCGCCGAGATCTTCAAGCTGCTTGAAAATCCTGGCATATGCTTCGATGAACGCACCGACAAAATCTTCTTTGACGCAACCGTGAAATTCGCTCAATTGAAGCAAAGTGAACGGTCCGACCAAAACGGGACGCGTAATCGTTCCGTCTTCTTTTGCTTCGACGAATTCATCAAAAATTTTCGTTCCTGCCAATTTGACGTCCGTATCCGCCGTAAACTGCGGCACGATGTAGTGATAGTTCGTGTTGAACCACTTCTTCATCGGCCAAGCCTTGACGTCGCCCTTTTCGCCTTGATATCCTCTTGCCAAGGCAAAATATTTGTCCAGGTCGGACAAATCAAGTTCAGCGATGTTTTCAGGAATCACGTTGAACAAAAAGGCCGCATCGAGCATCTGATCATAAAAAGAAAAATGGTTGCTCGTAAAATTCGTCAAACCGCTGTCCAAAAGCAGCTTGCGATCATGCTGACGGAGATCTTTGGCCCGTTCCTTTAATTCTTCTTCAGTTGCTTCATGTTTAAAATATTTTTCCGTAATGAATTTAAGTTCACGATTTTCGCCGATTCTTGGAAAACCCACAATAGTTGCCGTCATAAGTCTGCCCCCTTGATTTGTTATCTACAAATCTAACACTTTTGCGTTAATTTGAATAACAGAAAAAAATATGCATTCGTTATAGTTTTAGGCTATAATAAGGTAACGACATATAAAAAAGAGGTTATTTTATGAGAATCCAACAGCTTGAATATTTGGAGAAAATCGTTGAAGCAGGCTCCATCAACGAAGCAGCCAAAAGGCTTTTTCTCACTCAGCCCAGCCTGTCGAACGCCGTCAAAGAATTAGAAAACGAAATGGGAATTCAAATTTTCCAGCGCAGCTCGGGCGGAATTTCGCTGACCGCAGAAGGGCGCGAATTCATGACGTATTCCAAACAAATTCTGGATCAGGTCAACATGATGAACGAACGCTATAAAAACGGACAGCAGCGCAAGCAGTCCTTTTCCGTTTCCGCACAGCACTATGCCTTCGTCGTTCATGCATTTGTCGAACTGATCAAAAGCGTCAATGCAAACGAATATCAATTCACTCTGCGAGAAACCGAAACCCAAAATATTTTCAATGACCTTGCCCAGTTCAAAAGCGAGCTCGGCATCCTCTACACGAACGGATTCAATCAAAAAATCATGCAGCGTCTCTTCAAGGAAAACAACCTCGTTTTCACGCCGTTGTTCGTTGCCAAACCGCATATCTTCGTCAGTCGCTATAATCCGCTCACGTCAAAGTCTTCCGTGAATCTGTCAGACCTCGAAGACTACCCCTACTTGTCATACGAACAAGGCGAGGTCAACTCGTTTTACTTCTCCGAAGAAATTCTCAGCACCCTGAGCCACAAAAAAAGCATTAAAGTCAGCGACCGTGCGACGATTTTCAACTTGATGGTCGGATTGAACGGCTACACCATCAGCTCCGGCATCATCAGCAGCAAGCTTAACGACGATAAAATCGTTGCGATTCCTTTAAACGTTGACGATGACATCACGATGGGCTGGCTCAAGCATCGCCAAGTCGAACTGAGTCCTTTGGCCGAGCGCTATCTGACAATGCTGAAGGAACACATCAAAGGATACGGATTCAAAATCATCAGCTGATTTTTCACATTGAAAAATGCAGAGCATTGCTCCGAATAAAGCGACTTCAAAACACCGATCGTCATTGACGGCACGGCTTTTTCATAATTTTCGTCCGAATCAAGAGACTGCGACAGCCAAAGCAGACAAAAAACGGGGAAAATGACTCTTTTTTGTCTACCTGACTCTTCGAATCCGGCCCGCGCGGCCTCGAAAGTAGAACAAAATCCTCCAAAATCGGAAAAATGTTCTACTCGGTTACCTTCGCCAAAGCAGTGTGGTCTCAGATTACGGGCAAATCTCAGAAATCAACGTTTTGACCGTAATCGAAGTCAGGTACAGTGATTGAGCAGGTGATGCGCAGTACTGCATTTGGCAAAATCATTGTCGTTTACGGACAAATCAGCAAAAATGGGTCTTCTGTCCGTAAATGGCCTGCTCCAAAAATGCCGATTACGGACAAAATGGTCAAAAATAGCTGTTTGTCCGTAAAAATTCAGGTGTTTCGGACCCCGTTTTACGGACAAATGCTCCGAAAAATGGATTTTGTCCGTAAATTCTCATCATAATTGGCAAAAATTTACGGACAAATCACTGGAAAATGCCTGTTTGTCCGTAAAATGCATTTTGGTTACGGACAAATCATCAAAAAAAGGCACTTTGTCCGTAAATCCGGATGAAATTCTGGCTGAAATTGGTTGAGCAGCGCCACTTTTTAAAAAGATAGTTTTTTAGCGTGGAAAATCAAAAAAAATGCCGGACAAAGTCAGCCTTAAGTGACCGCCTTGTTCGGCATTTCATATAAACGGGACTTTTTTCCCAGCTTCTTTATCATCTCATGCTTTCTTGCGATATTTATTGATGATGACATCTCTTCCCTTGACCGGCATTGTCTTCTTGCCGACAAAATCAAAGCCGCACTTCATGATGACGCGGTTGCTTGCCAGGTTTTGCTCTTCTGCTTCAATCCTGATTTCAGGAAAGCCTTCTTCAAGCAAATAATCGCTGAAACCTTTGAAGGCTTCCGTCATATAGCCTTTGCCCCAGTATCTTCTTCCCAAAACGTATCCGATGACCGGCACCTCGTCTTCATGACCGACGACATCGATCATGCCGATCAATCCGTCGGTTTCCTTAAGGCAGATGCCGTATCGATAGCACTTCTCATCCTCGTAGGCACGCATCCATTCCGCAATGATCTTCTTGGTCACGTCGACGCTTTCGTGAGCGTCCCAAGTCAGATAACGCGTGACTTCAGGATCATTTGCCCACGTTTCATAGATTCTCATTGCATCATGCTCGTTCAGCCTGCGCAGAAAAAGCCTGTTCGTTTCGACTGCTTTTTTCGGCGAAACCCATTCATAAAGTTCTGCGCCCTTTTCACCGATGTCATCGTAAAAAAGTTCGGTTTGCTTGACGAGCGCAAAACCGTTTTTGCGATATAATTTTCCGGCGTAATCGTTGCCTTCGATCACGTCGAGGTGAATCGCTTTTCTTGCACTGGATTTTATCGCAGAAAGCATCAAAGAAGCGATGCCCTGCCCCCTGAATTCCGGCGAAACGGCAAACAGATGCAGCACGCAGACATCTTTTGTTTCCTTCCAGTCCGCATGATTGTATGCATCATCGTCGCCGTCTGACAAAATTCCCGCTGCTGCGATTTTTCCATCGATGCGTCCGAGCAAAAACAGCCGATTTGCGATCGCATACTCGAGATCGTCACGACACGGATATTGCCCCCAGTGCCAGTCAGGCGAATATTTGTCAAATTTTTGCTGCTCGCAAACCTTTTCATAAAAAATGCAGAGCTTTGATAAATCATTTTTTGTTGCTTGAACTATTTCCAAAATAAACTACCCCTTCTTGCCAAAATGCCTCGGCGAATCCTGCCTCTTCTTGCGAATTTTCCTGGCAATTCGCTCCGTTGCATGCGTCAGATGCCTTAAAATCGAATCGGCCGCAAACATGAAGACGATGACCAGCAAAAAATCGGCCCTTGACAGCGGACTGATCGCAAAAAGATGCTTCAAAAACAAGAAGCAAAAGACCAGACCCGCAACGTTGAGCCATAGAATTGCCCACTTTTTCTTATTGAACGGCCGACTGATCCGAACCAAAACGATCAGCCCGATCGCACCCAAAAGAAGAGTCGCCATCGTCGAAATCTCATCATCGGAAATGCCGAAAATCTTGCCGCAGACCACAAGCGCAGCAACCGAAACCATATCGGTCAATCCGGCCGGAAAAGCCTTGATGAACACGTTCGTCAAAAAATGCCCCTTGATTCGGTCTTTTGTCGGCTCAAGCGCCAGCAAAAAGCCGGGAACGCCGATCGTAAATCCCGTCACCAGGGAAATCTGCGAAGGCTCAAGCGGGTACGTAAACATCAAAACGGCCGAAAAGACCGCCATCAGCAGCGAGAAAATATTCTTGACCAAAAACAGGCTTGCCGACCGCTGGATGTTATTGACGACTTGTCTTCCTTCAAGCACGACGTTTGGCATGTGCACGAAATCGGAATCAAGCAGGACGACTTGCGCAACTTGTGCGGTTGCCTCGCTGCCGGATGCCATCGCAACGCTGCAATCCGCATCCTTCATCGCTAAAATGTCGTTGACGCCGTCGCCCGTCATCGCGACGGTATGCCCGTTTTTTTGCAGAGCGGATACGAAAGCCTGCTTTTGCTTCGGAGTCACGCGTCCGAAGACCGTTTTTGTCTCAAGCGCCTCTTCCATCTGCGCGTCGGTTGTCAAAGTCGAAGCATCGACGTAATTTCTGGCACCATCGATTCCGGCCTGTTCGGAAATTTCAGAAACGGTTTTCGGATTGTCGCCCGAAATGACCTTGATCGCAACTTTTTGTTTTTTAAAATATTCAAACGTCTGCTTGGCGTTTTGACGAATCGGATTCTCAAAAATCACATAGGCCAACGGCTCAACGCTGCCTGAAAGGCCATGTTCAAGCTCAGTGCCGTCATATTTCGCAAACAAAAGCGCACGGTACCCCTTATCCGTATACGGCAAAATTTTATCTTCGATTTTTTCAAATTCAGAGCGCATGATGAACTCCGGTGCCCCCAACAAGTACGTCGCATCATCGAAGATTATTCCGCCATACTTTGTCGAAGACGTAAACGGAACAACCTTTAAAGCAGCATGTTTTTGCTCTGCATTTTCCGGAACAAACGCCTGCAGCGCCTGCATCGTCGCATTGTTGTCCTTTGAGGCAAGCACGTAGTCCGTCAGCCTTTCAGTGACGTCTTCTTCTTCAAAGACGACTTCCTTGACTTTCATCTCAGGTTCGGTAATCGTTCCGGTCTTGTCGACGCACAAAACGTCAACGCGAGCCAGCGTTTCGATGCTTTTCATGTCATGCAGCAAAACCTTGCGTTTCGAAAGTCTCATCGTGCTCAAGGCCAGGGCAACCGTCGTCAAAAGATACAGTCCTTCGGGAATCATCCCTAAAACGGCCGCAACCATTGACGTAATGCTCTTTTGAAACGTGACGCCGTTTAAAAAGAAGCTTTGGTAAAACAAAATGACCCCGATCGGAATAATGACGATTCCGACCCACTTGATGATTTCATTGATCGAACGCACCATCTCAGACTGTTCATACCCGTCGATCGTTTTGGCTTCCGACGTTAATTTTGATATGTAGGACTCGTTTCCGACCTTGTCCAGGCGCGCATGGCACCTTCCCGAAACGACGAAACTGCCGGAAAGAAGCGTATCCCCTTTTTTCTTGTCGATTTCATCCGACTCGCCCGTCAAAAGCGATTCGTTGACCTGAACGTTTCCTTCAAGCACCGTCGCATCCGCACAAATCTGCTCGCCGGCCGAAAGAAGCACGACATCGTCTTGCACCAGTTCTTCAGACGTGACCTTGCTTTCTTTTCCGTCGCGCACGACGATTGCATGCGGAGCATTCAGCAGGTTCATTTTGTCAAGCGTTTTTTTTGCGCGCCATTCCTGAATGATTCCGATGATGATGTTCCACAAGATAATCGGCAAAAAGGTCAGATTGCGAAACGATCCGACGATGCACAAAAGCACCGTGATCACCAGGAAGATCAAGTTGAAATACGTCAAAGTATTGCTCAAAATGATCTGCTTGACGGTCAGTCCGGTCGAAGCATCCGACTGATTGGTTTTTCCGGCGTTGATTCGTTCCTTTACTTCTTTTTGGGTCAAGCCACCGTATCTAGCATCTTCCATCCAAAAACTCCCTTTCGAAAAGTTTCTAATTAAATAATAACTCAAGTCACGTCAAAACGCCTATAAGAATGCATTAAGATTGAGTTTCGCCAAGCAAATCCTTTCATGTTGCCGATAAAAAACAGGGCTTCTGAGAACACCGGGGTTCAAAAGTCCTGTTTTGAAATTTGTTTATATGAAAAAGCTGCCTGCAAAGCTTGACAGGGCACCAAAGTCACGGGGTTTCCAGCTGGACATAATTAAACATACAGTGCGCAGACATCGATCAATTTCTCGCTTCAAACTTTAATTTAAGCACCAAGCCCAATGCGATCAAGGTTATCGCCAAAATCAGCACGATCGCAATGCGACTGCCGACCATGCTGCCGTTTGGCATCGTTTTTTGAGCCCAGCCGAAGATGACGGAAACGACAGTCGTCGAAAGCGCTCCGGAAAACTGCTGCAAAGTATTCAAAACGCTGTTGCCGTCGATTGATTCTTCGCGTTCAAGTTGACTGAGACTTGTCGCAACCAGACTGCTTGCCGCAAGCCCCATGCCGATCTTTGTGGCAACGTCGCCGCACAAAAGCAGTTTCACCCCTGCATTTGGCAAGACAAAGGCCAAAAAAGCCAGCCCCAAGGATGCAAGCGTCAGTCCGAAGACAATCGGTTTGAAATAACCTAATTCATCCATCAATCGACCGGAAATCGGTGCGAGCAAGGCTACGAACGTTGCGCCAGGGAGCATGAACAACCCTGCCGTGACGGTATTTTGATGCAACCCGATCTGAAGATAATTCGGGAAAATGAACGAGATGCCAAGCGCGATGGCCTGCGTGACCAAAGCACCGTACATGAACCAGACGAAACGCCGGTTGGAAAAGACGTTCAGCCTGATGAGGCGCTTCTTTTTGTTGGAAAAATAAAACATCAAAAGCGCCATGATGCTGAGCAAAAGCAGCCAAAGCGAAAAACGCTCGATTGCGATCAGCAAAAGCGCCAGGCCCAATGCCAAAAAGAAGTATCCGCCAAAATTGAAACCGGTCTTTGTTTCAATTTTTCGCTGAGGTATCGACATGATTCCGACGACAAAAGAAATCGCAAGAATCGGCACGAGAAACAGGAAAATCTTGTTCCAGTCAAAATGATGCAGAATAATTCCGCCATAGGTCGGACCGATTGCCGGCGCAAAGCAGGTCGTCATCGTGGCCACGCCGACCATGAAACCGCGTTTTTCCAACGGAACGTGTTCCAAAATAATGTGCATCGCAAGCGGCAGGGCAAGTCCGGTGCCGATTCCCTGAAGGATGCGACCGGCTAACAACAGTTCGAAATTTCCCGCAATCGAATCCAAAATCACGCCAAGCAGAAAAAAAAGATTTGAACTGACAAACAGATTTTTTTCGGAAACGTTTCGAATCAAATAGGCTGACAACGGGATGCTAATGGCAACCGTCAGCAGATTGGCAGTCGTCACCCATTGAATCAGTCCGGCATCGATTCCGAACTGCTTCATGAGCGTCGGAAAAGTCACGTTCATCGACGTTTCGATCAAAACGCCGCAAAAGCTCATGATCGTTGTTGCGACGACTGCTGGCATTACGTGCCATTTTTTCTTTGTTGTCATATTTTTACCTCGAATTCCAGAAATTACGCATAGAATTCATGATACGCCACAAAGGTCAGTTCAGTCAAGCAAAACACGAACATTATCCGGCAATCATCATCTTTTTTGGCAAGTCTCATCAAAGTGCTGAAACCCGCGAATCTCAAAGAGAACGTCTCTGTGCCAAAAACAGACGCAATGATTGCCGAAGTCCGTTTTGTCTGCAAGCTTGTTTTACGGGCAAATTCCAGTTTTTCACGTTTTGCCCGTAAGCGCCCGTCTTGTTTTACGGGCAAATCTCAGTTTTTCCACGTTTTGCCCGTAAGCGCCCGTCTCGTTTTACGGGCAAATCCCTGTTTTTCACGTTTTGCCCGTAACCGCCCGTCTTGTTTTACGGGCAAATCTCAGTTTTTCACGTTTTGCCCGTAATCGCCCGTCTTGTTTTACGGGCAAATCCCTGTTTTTCACGTTTTGCCCGTAAGCAATAATTTTGCCAAATCCAGCGTTGCGCATCGCAGGCTTGCCAAACAGCTGCGAATCTGCTCAGCCCGACCACCGTCAACGTGACGCGGACGCTGCATTTTTCAAATAAAAAAGATTTCCCCCGCATGTCGAAAAGACGGGAAAAACCTTTTCATAACTATAACAATTGCGCAAACAAACGCATGATCATCTGACTCAAGCGATGAGGCGCGCTCCACTTGACGCTGTACTTTTCAGTAACTTCGCGACACTGCCTGAACGTTTCGTCAAAATCTTCCTTAATCGAAAGAACGGCCGGCACGTCCGTCATAAAACAGCCGTTTTCAAAATGATGATACAAGCTGCGATAATCAAGATTGATCGTTCCGCACGTCGCCAGGCGATCGTCTGCCACGCTCATTTTGGCGTGGCAAAAGCCAGGCGTCCATTCAAAAATGCGCACGCCGTTTTCTGCAAGCACGTTGTAAAAAGAACGCGTCACGCGGTAAATCGGCTTTTTATCAGGAATCCCAGGCGTAACGATTCTGACGTCGACTCCGCGCTTTGACGCAAGCGACAGTGCATGAGCCAGCTCATCCGTGATGATCAGATACGGAGTCATGAAATAGCAATAATTTTCAGCCTTGTTGACCATGCTGATGTAGACTTCTTCACCGACCTGTTCGCCGTCAAGCGGGCTGTCGGCATATGGCTGAATGTAGCCTGCGCAATTTTTGGGATGATTTCTGTCCTTGAGATAAAATGCCAAATTTTCTTCACTGTCACGTTCTTCCTTTGAAGAAGCATTCCACATTTCCAAAAACGAAACCGTCAAAGACCTGACCGCTTGGCCGCAAATTCTTATGCCGGTATCTTTCCACTCACCGTAAGGATGCGTGAAGTTGAAATACTCGTTTGCGAGATTATACCCGCCGGTATAGCCGATTTTGCCGTCAATCACCGTGATCTTGCGATGGTCGCGATTGTTCAAGAACATGTTGAGTCCTGGCATGAGCGGATTGAAAACGCGACACTTGATTCCGACCGCTTCGAGTTTTTTGGCAAACGACATGTTGACGAACCCGATCGATCCCATATCGTCATAAAAAACGCGAACCTCAACGCCTGCTTTGACGCGTTCTTCCAAAACCGTCTGAATCTTCTGCCATGCTTCCTTGTCCTCGATTGCATGGTATTCCATAAAGATGAAGTCCTTGGCAAGCGCCAGATCATGGAGCTGCGAATCAAGTCCCTTGATTGCTTCGTCGAAGTATTTCACCTCTGTATTTTCATAAACGGGATACCCCGAATATTTGCGAATATACTCGGAAATTCCTCTGCCGTCAGGATTCTTGACGCCCTCGCCCAAATACTTGAACAGCTTTTCGTCAACTTCATCGTAGCGCCGCTTCATTTTCTTCGTTCCGCCGTTTAGTCCGACCAGAAAATACAGTGCCACGCCCAAAATCGGAAATGACAAAATCAAAATAATCCACGGCACCTTCATCGTCGCCGTCTGGTTCTGACTGTAGATAAAGAGCACCAGCAAAATTGCGAGCACTCGCGTCGTCCAGTCAATGATGCTTGCATATTCATTCAGTCTAGTAAAAATCAAAACCAAAAAGACGACTTGAAGCAGGATCGACAAGACTGAAAAAATCAGCCTTTTGATTCCGTTTTTTGACTTCTGTTTTCCTTCATATGTTTCCACTTCTAAACCTCCATCCATCAATCTTTAACAAACAGTTTTCGCCCTGCTTTTTTGCCGAACGTCAACAGGAAGATTCCCTGGACGTCAAGAAGAACAAGCCCCGCGTATCTCGTCACAAGCAGAACCGACTTCAGCTCCTCGAAAGGAATCTTATGAATATAGGCATTGATCGTATAATTGGGATCGCGTACCAACAGCTGTGACGAAACGATCATTACGCCGATCAAAATGAGCTGCCCGACAACTGAACCGACCCCGTTCATTTTTTGTTTGGCAAGCTGCTGTTCATAAGTCGGAAATTTGCCGCTGTTTTGGTAATCAGAGCCGACTTCTCCCATTCCGATCGAAACGGCATAAACGGAAACCGCAACTCCCAAAAGCCAAAGTCTTTCCGGAATCATCAAAACGCTTGAAACCATCAGCATTAAAATCATCACGTTGCCGACAAAATAACGATTTTTAAGCGCCGTGACGTATCTTGCAGTGAATTTGGCAGTCAGATTGACCGCAAAAAGAATGCTGAACGCCAAAACGACCATTTTGACGTCTGCCATCCCCATATACAGGAAAACACAGTACAAAATGACAAAAGTCATATATTCGCTGAAATATGCCTGATAGAGTTCATAAGGTTCCTTTGCTGCATAAAAATGAGTCATCATCTCAAAGAAAATCAAAATCGTGGCAATGATCAAAATGGTGAAGATGTCGCTGACGTCTGCCGTTTGTTTGAACAGTCGCAAAGAAAAAAGCAAAGCCAATAAGATGACCGCGCTCATCGCTTCCTGCCAATCATACTCTCTTTCCTTAAACAAAGGTGCCGTAAGTTTGGACGGATCCTTGACCATTGATCTGATTGAAAACAGCGTAATGACTGAAAGAATCAAATAGCATGACAAAACGAGCTCCTCGCTGTACTCGGCTCCAATAAGCAGAAAGGTCGTAAAAATCAGCATTAAAATAAAGCCAAAAAACTCTTCTTTCTGATATTTTTCACCGGTTCTTTCCGAAACGATCGCCTTGATCGTTCGATACATCGGAACGAAAACCGAAAGCCCGAAGCCGATCAAAAAGGCACCCAGGTCAAGCGTAAGCAGCATTTTTTTCTGAAACAAAATCAAAACGGATCCCAAAATAACGGTCAACGATGCAAACTGCGCAAGCCGAAAGGGATTATTGACTTCGCCAAAAACCGATACGATAAATGCGCCGATTTTAAGAAATGAATAGAAAATCACAAACGGCAAAATATAATCGAGCCTGCCATTGTTCCGAATAAAGGTCGTCACGAAAACCATCATCGGAATCATCGGCGCTCCGCTGATTCCCGCTTCGGTCAATGTTATTCCCAATTTCTTCAAGTTAATCGCTTCCTAATACATAATATAAGTCAATATTTATATTATACATCAGTGCGGACTTTTTTATGTAAATAAGGTCTTACGGTTTTCCGGCCGTGATGACCGTTGTCCTGATCTTACCATCAATCATATCTCATTTTTGCGCACAAAAAAAGTACCTTGCGAACGCGCAAAGTACTTTTTCAATCCAGGATTGATAATCAACCGCATGACAGTCCGATTAAACTGATCCCCATGCTAATCACAATATGCATAGCGGTGCTTTGCCAAGACGAAGGCAGTTTTGCAAAATACAGTGCACGCAGCCTCAAAGCTCTGCATTTTTCATCAGACAACGTCCGCAAAAAGTTGACCCTGGTGCTATAATTGAAATTGTTGACTAAAACAAGAAAGGCCAAGACAATGTCAAAAGAAGATTTTGAAACAATCAAAACAAAAGACGGCATGGTCGATATAAAATACTATCATGACCTTGCACAACAAAAACATCAGGAGCACGAAAAATTTCTTGCGACTTTGCGAAAGAAGAAACCTAAGCACCTCGACAAAATCGTCAAAGAAACGCACCAGGAAATTTTTGACGTCGTTGACTGCACGAAATGTGCCAACTGCTGCAAAGATCTGGGGCCGCTGTTCACCGAGGCTGATATTGAAAGAATCGCCAAGGCTTTCAGAATGCATCTCGGTCATTTTGAAGATGAATACCTTCGCGTCGACGAGGACGGCGACAAAGTTTTCAAATGCATGCCGTGTCCGTTTCTCGGCTCAGACAACCTTTGCACGATTTACCCGATTCGTCCCAAGGCATGTCGCGAGTTTCCGCACACGGATCGCAAAAAGATCTATCAGATCAACCATTTGACGATTCAAAACACGCTCTACTGCCCCGCAGCCTATCTCTTCGTTGAAAGGCTGAAAGAAAAACTCGGCTACTGATGTCCGCATCGTTAAAATTAACCGCCAAACTGACGAGACTCGATTATTCCGGCGAAATCGTCGATTGCGGTGTATCCTGTACGCTCAGAAACGATGCCTCAAATCGAAAAACCGGATGATTTGCGATTTATTGCGAATCATCCATTTTTTTGCGTACCAAAAGGAGTCGAGGGCTGGCTTTACGGGCGAATCTCAGAAATTGGCTTTTTGCCCGTAATCTGAGACCACACTGCCGCTTTGGTGAAGGTAACCGAGCAGAACATTTTTCCGATTTTTTGAGATTTTGTTCCACTTTCTAGGTCGCGCGACCCGGTTTCAGAGAGTCTGGTAGACAAAAATGAGGCATTTTCCCCATTTTTTGTCTACTTTCGAAGCCGCGCGGACCGTTTTCGAAGTGTCTGGTAGACAAAAATCAGACATTTCCACCGGTTTTTGTCTACTTTCGGTTCCGCGCGACCCGGTTTCAGAGAACCTGGTAGACAAAAATCAAACTTCCCCCTCTGATCGCTCCGCCTTTGGATAATTCTCCCGTCGGCACTGATTTTTCACGGAAAGAGAAGAGGTTCTCCAAGGCACCGCTCGCTGCTTTCAACACTGGATTTTTCCACGGAAAGCAATCCTCGGTTACATACAATATCCTCTTTTTTAACGTTTTGACACATGGAAATAAAAACAGACTTTTTTGCTTACATGAGAATTGTCATGTATACGCAAAAAACCGGATCAGATTTGCAATTAATTGCAAATAATCCGGTTTTTCAAAGCCTCTTTTAGTGATTATTTTTCGATGATTGCATCAGTTGCAGTAAAGTTTTCGAGCGAACCAGACTTTGTTTGAATACAAATAAACGAAAGCGCTGAATCACTTGCCGCAAAAATCTGTCGCTTAGCAGCGGGATCAATCCGAACCCAATCGCCTTTCTCAAGTTCAACGTCCTTGCCGTCAATGACAAATTTGCCTCTTCCGTCAACAATCGCATAGATTTCTTCATTATCTTTGTGACTGTGAACGAACGGAACGCTTCCTCCAGCAGGCAAATTATTGATGCTGATCTCAGCTCCCGTCAAAGAAAGCACGTCATGAAGTTCCGTTCTCGGTTCGTTTCCGATTTTTGTCTTAGCATAGTTAGTCATACCGTCATTCCTCCGTTCTTCGTTATAACAATCATTGTTACAACTATATTATACTCCAGTTAGTTGTAATGTCAATTGTTACATCTGATTCTTCTAACGCAGATGATCTTAAAAAGCCTGCATTTTCCAATCAAAAAAGCATTTTCTCCAACATTGCCAGGAGAAAATGCTCTTTTTCACAAATCTGATTGTTCAATTTTTAAACGTTTCTTCAAGTCTTCACTAACATCGGCCAACGTGATTGACTTCAGTTCTCTTTCCAATGCGAGCTGAACTCGATTGAGCTTTCCGTCAAGCACGGCATGAATGTTTCCGCCAACGGGACAATTCAGATCGGGATTTTCGTGAAAATGGAAAAGTTCCCCGTTGTCCAAGCATCCGACCGCCTCATAAACATCAAAAAAAGTAATGTCTTCAAGCGGTCTTTCAATCGTTGCACCGCCCGTTCCGCGCGCAACTTCAACGATGCCGTCCGATTTTAACTGGCCAAGAATCTTGCGTACGATGACAGGATTGACGTTGGTGCTTCCCGCAAGAAACTTGCTTGTAACCTTACGATCCGGACTAAAGGCATCGATACAGGCCAGAATATGCAATGCCAGCGTAAATCTGCTTGAAATCTGCATTTCCAATCACCTCATTGCCTTAAATATATCATCCAATCGTTGCAACTGCAAGAATTACAATTTTTATTTTTTCCTTGCACTGAATTTTGACACGACGACGAACACCCCCGTATAATTGATGAAGATGTCGCGGTAGGCGCTTTTGGCCAAAGGTTCGATGAACTTCGTCGACCAGACCGCCAAAAATGCCAACAGCTGCAGCGGCACATAAAACGCAAGCGCCCTGACGAAAGTATTCTTAATGAGCAGATGCAGTGCCATTTCATAAGCAACACGCCGATGAGCACGATCAACGCTTTGGTCAGTTCATGCCAGTTTCTGATGCCCGATGCCAAATGCAGTGCGCTGTTTACCAGCGTTGCAGCGTATAGACGGTGCAGTAAATAAACAAGGCTTCTTTCAGCCAGCTGCTTCAAATCTTTTTCATTGCCAATTCCCCTTTGTGTTTATGTATTAAAAAAACAACTTGAGAAATTGCAATAAGTGATTCGATCACGGTTAAGCGGGACCGTCTGCTTGCAAACTATAAGAATATTTCTATTATATATGTAACAGAATCTCCAATGCTTTTAACGCTTTCACCGCCGCCAATAAGACCTGCAATCAAAGCCATTACTAATATAATCACAATTGTTACCACAACAAACATTATATAACAACCGGGCATTTCCAAAAAACCTAATAATAAAGGCATGCCGAAATAATAGCGCAGAAATGAATAAAAAAGACTATGGTTGGCAATGAATACCAAGACAATTGAAGATAAAATAAACATACAAAAAATAGCAGTGGCGAACCTTGAGTCATTCAGATATTTAACTTGAACTACCCCAACTTAACCTAAAACTTCGTTTTTTAACGGTTTGAAGTTGGGGATTCTGGGAACACGGCAAACTTGCCAGTCTAGTTCTTCACTAAGTTGGTAGAGGTCACCGC
>OOBK01000309.1_pt1 | contig 34443 bp, 30 predicted proteins | sample 1671541 | NCBI WGS metagenome assembly OOBK01 (sample SAMN06348167, study PRJEB24527) | human gut metagenome | biome: human gut; feature: ankylosing spondylitis patient; material: feces | host: Homo sapiens | place: China | collected 2015-10 | reverse complement strand
GCCGTGCAGGATCATCTCCTGCACGGCGGCCTGTTGTATAGGGGGAAATGTTATTTCACGTATTTGCCTTCGCAGATATTCTTGCAGCAGGCGCTGATGGGGAACCAGCAGCAGTCCCGGCAGATATCGGCCAGCATCTCGGGGGTGGCTTTGGCATCAATCTCCCGGATGAGGGCCTGGTAGTCGTATTCCTTTTCCTCCAGCCCGAAATACTCCACGGTCTTGCGGTCGTATCGCTTGACCTTTTCCTGTGTGTCGCACAGGTCGGTGCCCAACTTGTTGGGGCAGCAGGAACAGAGGGTGTCGGTGGAGAAGGTGAGCTGGATCTTCGTCCCGGGCACCTCCCGCAGCTGGTGAACGACATCGTTCATGTGCTCCACAAAGGCTTCGCTGTAGCCATGGCCGGAGTAGCCTTGGGTGCAGAGCAGGTGATGCGGGCGCAGTACGATGCTCATGCCTTTTTTACCCCCGGGATCCGCTTCCGGATGTTCAGGCCCAGCACGCAGGCCAGCACAGCCTTGATGATGGCGGTGGGGATGAAGGGAAGAACGCAGGCGGAAACGGCCACAGACACGGTGCTGTGGGCGACGATCACGAACAGGATAACACCCACGATATAGTTGACCACGGTGCCCACGACAACCGCCACGGGGAAAGCACCCTTGAAGGCATCCCTGTGCTCCACGCCCAGGCCGATGATGTAGGCCATGATGGGGAAGGAGATCAGGAAGCCGCCGGTGGGGCCGACAAACTTGTCGATGCCGCCGGAGAAGTTGGCCAGCACCGGCACGCCCACAGCGCCCAGCAGCAGGTAAACGAGCGTGGCAATGGCGGACAGCTTGGAGCCCAGCACCACAGCCGCCAGCGTGATGGCGAAGGTCTGCATGGTCATGGGCACACCCAGCGGCATGGGGATGGAGATCTGTGCCATCACGGCGATGACGGCGGCAAATAGGCCCGCGTAGCAGATATCGCGCACCGAGAACTTACTGGTCTGATTCATAGAAAAAAATCCTCCTCTGATTTGGTACAAACAACATCCCGATTAAACCAGAAAGCGGCAGACAGGTCAACTTGCGATTTGCACAAGGGTTTACAATCTGTGAAAATTTGCTGAAAAGCGTTCAAACGAAATTTGGACGCTTGTGTATCCGGGCAAAATGCGATACACTACACCTATACATAGGAAAGGAATCTGGCAGGCCGCCCCCGGCGAGCCTGAATCTGATAGGAGGAACATGATGATCTGGAACAAGAAGAAGGACGGCGCGGAGAACCCGGGTGCGGAAACGCCTGCGGCACAGACAACCAAGGCCCCGGTGCTGTTTTTGCAGAAGAACTGGAAATGGCTCGTGCCGGTGGTCTGTGTGGTGATCGCAGGCGGTGTGTTTTTGCTCAAGCCCAAGAGCGCCAGCACCGCAGCCGTGGACCCCAGCTATCTGGAAGCCAGCCCTGAAGTGCGGGATGTCTCCAACACCCTGAGCGGCACCGGTACCCTGAACCCTGCCAACACCTACACCGTGAAATCTCTGGTGGAGGGCAAGGTGCTCACCGGCGAGTTTGAGGAGGGCGACGTGCTGGATGAGGGGAGCATCCTCTACACGCTGGACAGCTCGGATGCTTCCACCAATTTTGAAAAGGCTGAGATCGCCATGCAGCAGGCACAGCGCAGCTATGACAAGGTGGTGGACCGCCAGTATGTGCGTGCCGAGGTGGATGGCACCGTGAGCACCCTGAAGGTCGCCAAGGGCGACGAGGTGACCAGCGGGCAGGAGGTCGCCATCATCCGCGACAGCTCCAAAATGCTGCTGACGCTGGAATTCCCCGCCGCCGATGCCGCCAATTTCAGCGTGGGCCAGACCGCCCAGGTGACGCTGGACGGCACCTTTGAGCAGCTGGACGGCACCGTGACCAGCGTGACCGGAACGGATGCACTGAGTACCGGCAACCTGCTCACCCGCACCGTGACCATTGCCGTGCGGAATGCAGGCGGCCTGACCACCGCGCAGGCGGCCACCGCCTCCATCAACGGGGTCAGCTCCATCGGCTCTGCCACCTTTGGCTATCAGGCAGAGCGTACCCTGACCGCACAGGCCGCAGGCACCGTGACCTCCATCCATGTGCAGGAGGGTCAGACCGTTGCCAAGGACGATATCCTGATCGAGCTGAGCGGCGATGACCTGACCGAGAGCATCCAGTCGGCCTCTGAGACTCTGCGCAGCGCTGAGATCTCCCTGCAGAACCTGCAGGATACCATGGCCAACTATACCGTAACCTCTCCCATCAGCGGCACCATCATTGAAAAGGATGCCAAGGTGGGTGACGCGGTCAAATCCGGCGATACCCTCTGCGTCATCTATGACCTGAGCTATCTGGAAATGGTCATCAATGTGGACGAGCTGCAGATCAGCTCCCTGACTGTGGGCCAGAAGGTGCAGATCACGGCCGATGCCGTGCAGGATAAGAACTATGTGGGCACTGTGACCCGCGTCTCCATGAAAGGCACTTCCAATGGCGGCACCACCACCTACCCGGTGACCATCCGCATTGACGAGACCGACGGCCTGCGCCCCGGCATGAACGCCAACGCCGAGATCGTGGTGGCTGAGGCCGCCAATGCCCTGACCGTGCCCAATGCGGCCGTCGTCCGGGGCGGATATGTGCTGGTGACCCAGGATTCCCCCAGCGCCTCCAAGGCGGATACCACCATGGAGGCCCCCGAGGGCTTTGTCTATGTGGCCGTCAAGACCGGTGTCAGCGATGATGATTACACCCAGATCGTCAGCGGCATCCAGGAGGGGGACACCATTGGTTACGACCCCAACTCGGTCAGCAGCGACAGCTACTATGACGATGGCAGCGGCATGATGATCTTCTGATGGGAGGATGGAATGAGTGCTCTGATCGAATTTGATGCGGTCTGCAAGTATTACCAGATGGGCGACACCACGGTAAAAGCTGCCGACCACATCACCATGAAAATAGAAAAAGGCGAGTTTGTTGCCATTGTGGGCCAGTCCGGCTCCGGCAAGTCCACCTGCATGAACATCATCGGCTGCCTGGATGTGCCCACGGCGGGCACCTACCGGCTGAACGGCCGGGATGTGGGCAAGATGAGCCGGAATGAGCTGGCCTCCATCCGCAACGAGATGCTGGGGTTCATCTTCCAGCAGTATAATCTTCTGCCCAAATTAAACTTACTGGAAAACGTGGAGGTGCCGCTGGTCTATGCGGGCATCCCCCGCGCCGAGCGCCACCGCCGGGCCCGCGAGGTGCTGGAGCAGGTGGGGCTGGGCGATAAGCTGAAAAACAAGCCCAACCAGCTTTCGGGCGGCCAGCAGCAGCGCGTATCCATCGCGCGGGCGCTGGTGCGCAACCCGGCGATCATTCTGGCGGATGAGCCCACCGGCGCGCTGGACAGCCACACCGGCCGAGAGGTGCTGGGAATGCTGCAGGACCTGCATGGGCAGGGCCATACGGTGGTGCTCATCACCCATGACAACTCCATTGCCGTGCAGGCTGACCGCATCATCCGGCTGGAGGATGGTCAGGTGGTCTACGATGGCGACTCCCGCGCGCCGGAAGCCATCGTCCAGCCGACGCTGAACTTTGAACCGGCAGAACAGGAGGGGAACAAATGATCATTGAGACCTTCCGTCAGGCCCTCCAGAACGTGTGGAGCAACAAACTCCGCACCTTCCTGACCATGCTGGGCATCATCATCGGTGTCATGGCGGTCATCGTTATCGTGGGTCTGGGCAACGGCATGACCCAGAGTATGCGGGACAGCTTTTCAGCACTGGGCACGAATGCCCTGTCCATTCAGGTCTGGGGCTACGGCTCCCGCACCGCCTCGGTGGAGGATGTGTATAAGATCGCGGATAAGAACAAGGAGCTCATCTCCGCAGTCTCGCCCCAGATCGATTTCAGCAACAACACCCCCAAGGTGGGCACCACGACCTACCGCTACGGCACCAGTGTTTACGGTGTGGACGAGCACTACACCGAGATGAAAAACTATACCCTCGCTCAGGGGCGCGGCCTGCAGTACATGGACATCAAGGACAACAAGCAGGTCTGCATCATTGGTGATTACCTCAACCGGGCGGCCTACGGCGGCAACGCGGTGGGCCAGACCATCAAGCTGGGGGCCTACAAGTTCCGGATCGTGGGCGTGCTGAACGCCAAGGTGACGGACAAGAACCTGCAGCAGGGCTCCGACGATGACTGCATCTATCTGCCCTACACCACGGCCATGCGGCTCTCCAGCCAGTCCAGCGCCAAGAACTTTGTTGCAATTATGAAGGACGAGAGCCGCGCCAACGAAGCCAAGGCGGTGGTGGAAAGCGGTTTGCACGACCTGCTCAAGAGCGACAACGCTTACTATATCTACAGCGCCAGCGAGTGGCTGGAAGAGATGAACGAGATGATCAACATGGTCATCATTATCCTTACCGGCATTGCCAGCATCTCGCTGCTGGTGGGCGGCATCGGCATTATGAACATCATGCTGGTGTCGGTGACCGAGCGCACCCGGGAGATCGGCATCCGCAAGGCACTGGGTGCCAAGGAGCGGGTGATCCTGTCGCAGTTCGTGGTGGAAGCTGCCACCACCTCCGCACTGGGCGGCGTGCTGGGCATCGTCCTTGGCTATATCGTGTCCATGGCGGCAAACCGCATTCTGCCCATGATCTCCAGCGACATTGATGTGACCGTCAGTCCCTCGTTCAACTCCATCGTGGTGGCCTTTGGCATCTCAGTGGGCATCGGCGTACTGTTCGGCTATCTGCCCGCCAAGCGCGCCGCAAGGCTCAACCCCATTGAAGCGCTGAGATATGATTAAACCTCTTACCGCTTCGGTCTGGCTTTGCCAGCGCCTTGCGGAGCTCCCCTAATAGGGGCAACAACGACGACCGCCGCCAGTGGCGGATGAAGGGAGGAGTTGTTGGGGCCGCGGCCAGCAGGATGCAAGTGCAAGGCTTTGCACGAAGCAGACGCTGGGAGCCGCAACCCGGAATACATTAGAAACTATTTTAAGGAGGATTTTCCATGAAAAAGCGAATCCTTGCATTTCTGCTGGCGGTGAGCATTGCCGTGTCGATGCTGGTGCTGCCGGCATCGGCAGCGGGCAACGCCAACACGGCGGTCCAGCTGTCCATCACGCTGAACGCGATGGACAGCAGCCAGCAGGCTGCTCTGAACGCTGTGGTCACCCGCGGTGCGCTGGCCCGGATGCTGGTGTCCTACTCCACCTACCGCGAGAGCGTGGGCTCTCAGGGCACAGTGGGCACCCTGTTCACCGACCTGCCCGGCACTTCACCCTATGCCCCCTATGTCCGCATTGCGGTGCAGAATGGCTGGATGAACGGCTACACCGACGGCTCTTTCCGGCCCGACAATGCCGTGACGCTGGAAGAAGCGGTCACGGCCATCCTCAAGCTGATGGGCTATAAGATGACCGACCTGAGCGGCTCCTTCCCCAACGCACAGCTGAACAAGGCCAGTGAGCTGGGCCTGCGCAATCAGGTGGACCGCAGCCAGGGCGAAGCGCTCAACTACGAGGAGTGCGCCCTGCTGTTCTACAACGCCCTGACAGCCAACACCGCCAGCGGCAGTGCCTACGGCAGCAGCCTGGGCTTCACGGTCTCCAACGGTCAGGTGGATACCTCCAGCGTCATGCTCAAGAGCCTGAAAGGCCCCTTTGTGGCGGGCGATACGGTCCAGCTGCCCTTTGTTCCCAAGATGGTCTACCGCAACGATAAAGCGTCGGAATCTGCGGAACTGAACAAATACGACGTGTATTATTACAGCGAGAGTTTACAGACGCTGTGGGTCTACACCCGCCGGGCCGCTGGCCGCATCACGGCAGTTTCGCCCAGTGCCAGCGCCCCCACCAGTGTAACGGTGGCAGGCACCAGCTATACGCTGGGTTCCTCTGCGGTGGCCTCCCAGGTGTCCTCCCTCAACGGCGGCGGCGTGGGCGAGGTCGTCACCCTGTTGCTGGGCATGAACAATGAGGCTGCCGGGATCGTGACCGGCGAGGAAGCCGACAGCGTGTTCTACGGTGTCGTGCAGACCGCCACCCGCAGTCTGGTGGAAGAGAACGGCGCGGATGTTCTGCAGAAAGTCTCCGTCATGTGCACCGACGGCATTGCCCGCACCGTGAACGTGGACAAGAGCCTGAACTTTCCGCAGGGGTGGCTGGTAGAGATCAAGGTCACCCCGGAGGGCGAGAGCGTGGAACACATCGAGGACCGCCGCGTCAACGGCACCATCAATGCCAACGCCACTGCTCTGGGTGCAGCCGCCCTGGCCGACGATGTAGAGATTCTGGATACGACTTCGGAGGGTGTGGCTGGGACGGTTCGTCCCAGCCGCCTATCGGGGGTAACACTGAGTGACCTCGATGTCCGCTACTATACCGTCAACGATGCCGGACAGATCGACCGGCTCATCCTGAACGATGTGACCGGCGACCTGTGGAGCTACGGCGTGCTGGACGATGTGAAAAATCTGGCCATGAATTATTCTGACCTGAAGAGCCTCGTTACCAGCATTGCGGCGGGAGATTCCGCTTCCGGCACCACGACCACGACAGGCACCACCACCGGAGCGGCCACGGGCGGCACCGACGGCTCCGGCTCCACCTCGGATACCACCACCACTGTGACCGGTACCACGGCGGCAGACCGCCTGTCCAACCTGCTGGTGCCCACCACCAGCGAGATCTTGTGGGGTATCGTTTCGGGCGATATCCTGAGCACGGCCTGGCAGAAGCTGACCAGCAACACCGGCTCCCTGATGAGCATTGGCTTCCAGCAGATCGCGGAGATCACGGGCACCCCCTTCAAGCAGATCTTTAACTACATCGGCGGCGGGGCGACCTATATCTGCTACGTCAACGGCGCGGCGGCCAGCTACACCACGGCCATCAAGTATCCGGTGCTGGCGGGCGGCATTGCCGTGCGGCGGGAGACCACCGGCTCTGTCAAGGCCATGATGCAGCTGATGCCCCTGAAGATCGACAAGGTCGGCGCGGCCTCGGTGCTCTCGGGCAATGAACGCTACGAGATGGCAGACAATGTGCAGGTCTACCTGTGGTACAAGGGCCAGTATTACCCCACAAAGCTGGCTCAGGTGGATGCGGACGGCTACCAGCTGACCGGCTGGTACGATAATTTCGGCTGCGCTGCCGGAAAAAAGGTCCGCGTCATCATTGCGGTCAAGAACGACTGATGCTTTATTACAGCGGCCTGAGCCGCACACTGCGGCAGCTGCGCTGGGTGCTTTACCCGCGCCGCTGCCCTTTTTGTGACCGGGTGCTGGGCAGCCGGCCTGCCTGCCCGGACTGCGCCGATGGGCTGGCAGAGCTGCGCCGTGCACCCTCCATGCGGCTGCGCGGCTCCGAGCACTACCTGGGGCGGCTGGATGGGGCAGCCGCGCCCTACCGATACACCGGCCTTGTCCGCCGCGCGGTGCTGCGGGCGAAATATCAGGGCGCGCCCTGGGCAGCTGTGGAGCTGGGCGTGGAGATGGCCCGCCTGCTCTTTGGCAGCGAGATCAGAATGCATGGTTCTGAGCCCCTGCCCGAACCGGTACCGGGCCTTGACCGGGGTTACGACTGCATCCTTCCTGTACCGGCCTCCAGCAAAAAGCGCGGCTACAATGTGCCGGAGCGGATGGCACAGCCCCTTGCCCGGGCGGTGGGTGTGCCGGTGGTAACGGACGCGCTGACCCGTGCCCGCTCCACTCGGCGGCAGGAGGGACTTTCCCTTGACGAGCGGCTGGCCAATGTGGCGGGTGCCTTCCGGGTGGCCCGGCCGGAGGCTGTGGAGGGAAAGCGCATCCTTCTGGTGGACGATGTCCTGACCACCGGAGCCACGGCCTCGGCCTGCGCGCAGGCTCTGCTGGATGCCGGTGCGCAGAGCGTGTTCGCTGTGGCGCTGGCCACGGTGGAGTTTCCGCAGCCGGTGGGCAGCACAACGGCCATTGCCGAAAATGAAGAAGAAATTTGAAAATAGTGCTTGACAAAACACCATTCTTCGGGTATACTGATTGAGCTGTGAGCGACAAGCTCGATCAGGTGTCCGGGTGTAGCGCAGTTTTGGTAGCGCGCTTGAATGGGGTTCAAGAGGCCGTGAGTTCGATTCTCGCCACTCGGATTGAAACAAGACCGACGATTTCAAAAGAGATCGTCGGTCTTGATTTTTTATTCGGCTGTTTTCGGTGCGCTGTCCCGGAGGGGCGGGCACCGCTGCAAGGAGGGCGAGTCTATGAATGCTGCACTGCGCCGGGATGCGGATGTGATCCTTCGTTCCAGCCTGAACGCTGTTCTGCCGGATGAGGCGGTGCGCCGCGCGCTGCGGGATCTCCGGCCCGGGAAGGGCCGGGTGCTTCTGGTGGCGGCGGGCAAGGCGGCCTGGCAGATGGCACACGCGGCGGTTGAAACGCTGGGCCGGGTGGATGGCGGCGTGGTCGTGACCAAGTACGGCCATGTGAAAGGTGAGATCTCTGGGGTGACCTGCTATGAGGCGGGCCACCCGGTGCCGGATGCAAACGGTTTTGCGGCTACCCAAAAGGCGCTGGAGCTGGTGCAGGGGCTGACCGCCGGGGATACGGTGCTGTTCCTGCTTTCCGGCGGCGGCAGTGCGCTGTTCGAGCAGCCGCTCGTTCCCGGGGCAGAGCTGCAGGACATCACGAGCCAGTTGCTGGCCAGCGGGGCCGACATTGTGGAGATGAATACCATCCGCAAGCGGCTTTCCGGTGTGAAGGGCGGGCGGTTCGCGCAGCACTGTGCCCCTGCGCAGGTGTTCAGCATCGTGCTGAGCGACATTCTGGGGGACCCGCTGGATATGATCGCCAGCGGCCCGGCGGTGCCGGATACCTCCACCTGCGCCCAGGCGCTTGCCGTTGCGGAAAAGTATCATCTGGCATTCTCAGCACAGGCTCGGGCCCTGCTGGCGCAGGAAACGCCCAAAACGCTGGACAATGTGACCACCCGGATCACTGGCAGCGTGCGGGAGCTTTGCCGTGCCGCGGCCAGTGCCTGCCGGAATCTGGGATATGAACCGGTTCTCCTGACCGACCAACTCTGCTGCGAAGCACGGGAAGCAGGCAGCTTTCTTGGCTCTATTGTCCGCACCCAGGCAGGGCAGGGGAAAAAGCTGGCCTACATCGCGGGCGGCGAGACCATCGTTCACCTGACCGGAAAAGGGCTTGGCGGAAGAAATCAGGAGCTGGCCCTTGCGGCTGCGCCTGCCATTGCCGGGCTGAACGCGGCGGTGTTCTCTGTGGGCAGCGATGGCACAGACGGCCCCACCGATGCCGCCGGCGGCTATGTGGATGGGGCTACCCTTGCCGCGCTGGAGGCCGGGGGCTGGAGCGGATACGCTGCTTTGCAGAACAACGATTCCTACCACACCCTGAAAGCAGTGGATGGCCTGATCATCACCGGGGCAACGGGTACCAATGTCAACGATGTGGCGGTGGCCCTGATCGGGGAAGAAACACCGCCTGTGGGCCAGGAAGTTTCCCCGGAGTGGTGATTGCATTCCTCCGTTGAGTATGTTATACTGAACAGCGAACTGAATAGAAAACAGCAGGTGCGTACCGCCCGCGGCTCTGGCCGGGGGCAGGCACGTTAAAAGGGAAGCGGGTGCAAATCCCGCACGATCTCGTCACTGTGATAAGGGAGTTTACCGCCAGGGTGCAGCTGCACCGGTCACTGGAACGTATGTTCCGGGAAGGCGGCGGTGGATGTTGAGCTTTCAGCCAGGAAACCTGCCCGCTGTTGGTACGGGGGCGCAAGCCCCAGATCACGAGGAATTGGTTGTACCCAAAAAGCCTGAAAAAACTGAAAAGGGCCTTTTTGCTTTGCCGTCCCGCAAGCAGAAAGGCCCCTTTTGTTTTGCCGGGCACTCTTTCCTGTACCTTCTGTTCAGCAAAAATCATGTTCAAAAACAGGAAAGGAACGAACAAAAATGAGAAAACGCACCATCCACAAAGCAGCGGCCGCTCTGACCGCTCTGGCCCTCTGCGCCGGTGTACTGACCGGCTGCGGCGGTGCCGCAAGCAGCACCACTGCTTCCAGCACGGCAGGATCTGCTGCCAGCAGCGAGGTTTCCGGCGAGGAGGCTGACGAATTGGCCGCAAAGAACGTTGCAGACCTGATCGATGCCATCTATGTGCAGGAGCGCACCGATGACACCGATGCCCAGTGTGAGGCCGCCAAAGCCGCATGGGATGCCCTGACCGATGCCCAGAAGGAGCTGGTCGAGGGCGAAGAGGCTGACCCTGACTACTTTGGCCGCGACACCGGCGATGCTTCCAAGGACGACAGCCGCAATCAGGACGACATCGGCGAGAATGAGCTGCTGGTGGTCTCCTTCGGCACCTCCTTCAACGACAGCCGAGTGAAGGATATCAAGGGCATCGAGGATGCGCTGCAGGCCGCTTATCCCGATTGGTCTGTCCGCCGCGCCTTCACCGCACAGATCATCATCAACCATGTTCAGGCCCGCGACGGTGAGAAGATCGACAACATGCAGCAGGCTCTGGACCGCGCTGTGGCCAACGGCGTGAAGAATCTGGTCGTCCAGCCCACCCACCTGATGCACGGTGCAGAGTACGACGAGATGATGGAGATGATCGACGAGTACAAGGACAAGTTCGAGAGCGTCGCCGTTGCCGAGCCCCTGCTGGGCGAGGTTGGTGCCGACGCTGCCGCCATCAACGCCGACAAGGAGGCTGTTGCCAAGGCCGTTACCGCTGCCGCTGTGAAGGATGCCGGTTTCGACAGCCTGGAGGCTGCCGCTGAGGAGAAGGTCGCCTTCGTCTTTATGGGCCACGGCACCTCCCACACCGCAAAGGTGAGCTACAGCCAGATGCAGACCGCCATGCAGACCCTGGGCTACAGCAACGTGTTCATCGGCACGGTGGAGGGTGAGCCCGAGGAGACCGCCTGCGAGAACGTCATCGAGGCTGTCAAGGCCGCCGGTTACACCAAGGTCATCCTGCGCCCCCTGATGGTCGTTGCCGGTGACCACGCCAACAACGATATGGCCGGTGCGGATGACGATTCCTGGCTGAGCCAGTTCCAGGCCTCCGGTGACTTCGCGTCCGTGGAGTGCCAGATCGCCGGTCTGGGTGAGATCGAGGACATCCAGCAGCGCTACATTGAGCACACCAAAGCCGCCATTGATTCCCTGAACGGCTAATATTCCGCATTCCAATGCCCGAAGGGAGAGATCTTTTCGGGCATTTTTTATGGAGAGCTTCCCCGCATGAGGAGAAACACTCCCATTTCAAATTCTGAATTTTTGAGGTATTTTGTTTATGCACTGCAAACAGTTTGTTTCCCTGTCCGTTGCTTCTCTGATGCTGGCCGCCGTCCTCACCGGCTGCGGCGGGGCTTCTTCCACTGCTTCCTCTGCCGCCAGCTCGGAAGCCGCTTCTGCCGTGAGCACTGCCGCCGCTTCCGAAAGCACCGAAGCTGCCCTGCCGGACGGCGTGTACACGGCTGAGTTCGACACCGACAGCGGCATGTTCCACGCCAACGAAGCCTGCAATGGCATGGGCACCCTGACCGTGGAGAACGGGCAGATGACCTTCCATGTCAGTCTGTCCTCCAAGAAGATCGTCAACCTGTACGTTGGCATGGCCGCCGATGCCGAGGCCAACAAGGCAGACTGGCTGCTGCCTACCACCGACACCGTCACCTACTCTGATGGCACCTCGGAGGAGGTCTACGGCTATGATATCCCCGTGGCCGCTGTGGATCAGGACTTCCAGCTGGCACTCCTCGGGACCAAGGGCAAGTGGTATGACCACACCGTGAGCATCCGCAATGCACAGCCCAAGGCTGAGGAGGCTGCCGAGACCCCTGCGGACGGTGAATACAGCGTGAATGTGACCCTGGAGGGCGGCTCTGGCCGTGCCACCGTGGAAAGCCCTGCCGCCCTGACCGTGGCGGACGGCAAAATGACCGCTGTCATCCTGTGGAGCAGCCCCAATTATGATTACATGATCGTGGACGGCGAGAAGTATCTGCCCACCAACACCGAGGGCAACTCCACCTTTGAGATCCCTGTTTCTGCACTGGGCACCCCGCTGGCTGTCACTGCCGATACCGTAGCCATGAGCACCCCCCATGAGATCGAGTATACGCTGACCTTTGCGCTGAACGGATGAAACTGACGAGACAACAATTCCTGCGCGTTCTGCCCGTTACAGCACTGGCCCTGTCGGGCTGCGCCGCCTCCGAGACAGCGCCCGCCAGCACAGAAGAACTGGTCTTTGACCACGCCTGCCCGCTGGATTACGCCACACAGTTTACTGCCGATTGCTATGAGGGCGGCTATACCATGCTGACCCTGACCGAATCGGGGAAGCAGTTCCTTGTGACCCCGGAGGATGCCGCTGAAGTGGAAGGCCTGCCCGAGAGCGTGACGGTGCTGCGTCAGCCCGTCCGGAACATCTACCTTGTCTCCACCTCGGTGATGGACCTGTTCCTCGCGCTGGATGGGCTGGACAGCGTGACTCTTTCCGGCACCCGGGCAGAGGGCTGGTATCTGGATGAGGCCAGAGCCGCCATGGAGGACGGGCGCATTGCCTATGCGGGCAAGTACAGCGCCCCGGACTACGAAAAGATCCTTGCGGCCAACTGCGGCCTTGCCATTGAGAACACCATGATCTACCACACCCCGGAGGTCAAGGAGCAGCTGGAACGGTTCGGCATCCCGGTGCTGGTAGAGCGCTCCAGCTATGAGAGCGGCCCGCTGGCCCGGCTGGAATGGCTCAAGTTCTGGGGCATCCTGCTGGGGAAAGAGAAGCTGGCGGAACAGGAGTTCGCCCGGCAGGTGGAGCGCCTTGCACCGCTGGCCGGGCAGGCTTCCACCGGCAAGCGCTGTGCCTTTTTCTCCATCACAGCCAACAACCTTGCCAATGTGCGCAAGGGCGGCGACTATGTGGCCCAGATGATCGAGATGGCGGGCGGTGACTATGTGTTTGCGGACCTGACCGACAACGGCAACAACCTTTCCACCATGAACCTGCCGCTGGAGGATTTTTACGCCGGTGCAAAGGATGCGGATGTGCTCCTTTACAACAGCACCATTGAGGGCGTGGTGCATACCACCGAGGAACTGGTGGCAAAATGCCCCCTGCTGGCCGAGTTTAAGGCCGTGCAGAGCGGCAGTGTCTGGTGCACCACCCAGAGCTTTTTCCAGCAGAGTACGGCACTGGTCGATTTTGTGCTCGACCTGCACCGTGTCTTTACGGAGAACGACCCCGCCGACCTGCAATTTCTGAGGAAAGTAGAGTAACTTATGACCAGCAAAAAGCGCCTGATCTTCTCTTACGGCATCCTTGCCCTGCTGCTGGCGGTGCTGTTTGCCGCCAACCTGTTCTGGGGCAGTGTGTCCCTGACACCGGGGGCAGTGTTGGCGGCCCTGACCGGCCGCGGGCAGGACGCTTTGAGCGTGGGCATCATCACCCAGCTGCGCCTGCCCCGGGCCGTGATGGTGGTGCTGCTGGGGGCGGCGCTCTCGGCGGCGGGCTACCTGCTGCAGACCTTTTTTGCCAACCCCATTGCAGGGCCCTTTGTCATGGGCATTTCCAGCGGGGCCAAGCTGGCCGTGGCACTGGTTATGGTGGCTTTTCTGAACCACGGCCTGCTCACCAGCTCCCTTACCCTGATTACAGCCGCCTTTGCGGGGGCCATGGCCTCCATGGCCTTTGTGCTGGCGGTCTCCCGGCGGGTGCAGCGGATGAGCATCCTTGTCATCTGCGGCGTGATGATCGGCTACATCTGTTCGGCCGTCACGGAGTTTGTGGTGGCCTTTGCCCAGGACAGCAACATCGTCAACCTCCACAACTGGTCTCAGGGCAGCTTTTCCGGCATGACCTGGGGCAATGTGCGGGCGGCGGCGCTGGTGGTGCTGCCCACTCTGGCGGCGGCGTTCTGCCTTTCCAAGCCCATGGCCGCCTACCAGATGGGGGAGGCCTACGCCCGGAGCGTGGGCATCAATGTCAGAGCCTTTTCCCGGCTGCTGGTGCTGCTTTCCAGCCTGCTGGCCGCCTGTGTCACGGCCTTTGCGGGGCCCATCTCCTTTGTGGGCATCGCGGTGCCCCATCTGGTCAAGCAGCTGTTCGGCAGCGCAAGGCCGCTGGTGGTGCTGCCCGGGTGCTGCCTGGGCGGGGCCGCCTTCTGCCTGCTGTGCGACCTCATCGCCCGCAGTATGTTTGCCCCCACTGAGCTTTCGATCAGCGCCGTAACGGCAGTGTTTGGTGCACCGGTGGTCATCTGGCTGCTGGTGCGCCGGGGTCAGGAGGGTGTGCGATGAAATACCGCTGTGAAACGAAAGAACTGGTCATCGGCTATGGCGGCGCGCCCCTTGCTTCCGGCATCACGCTGGGGGCGGTGCCGGGGCAGATCCTGGCCCTCATCGGGCCAAACGGTGCGGGCAAATCCACCCTGCTCAAAACGCTGGCGGGCCAGCTGGCCCCCCTGGGCGGGGCTGTCCTGCTGGATGGCCGCAGCCTGACCGATTACACCGGCCCGGCCCGGGCCCGGAAGCTGGCCCTGATGCTGCCCCACACCCGCCGCACCGAGCTGACTTCCTGCTTTGAGTTTGCCGCCGCCGGGCGCATCCCCTATACCGGGCGGCTGGGCATCCTGTCCGATACTGACCGGCAGGCCGTGCGGGACGCGCTGGAACTGGTGGGGGCTTCCCCTCTGGCGGGCCGGGATTTCAACTGCATCAGCGACGGCCAGCGCCAGCGCGTTCTGCTGGCCCGCGCCATCTGCCAGCAGCCCGGAGTTCTGCTGCTGGACGAGCCGACTTCTTTTCTGGATGTCAAGGGCAAGATCGAGCTGCTGACCATCCTGCAGAAACTGGCCCATGAGCAGGGGCTGGCCGTGATCGTCAGCCTGCACGAACTGGACATGGCGCAGAAGATCGCGGATGCGGTGGTCTGCGTGTTTCCGCACAGCGTTTCGGGGGCGCTGACCCCAAAGGAGGCCTTTGCCCCGGAGAACATCCGGGCGCTGTACAGCCTGACCAAGGAGCAGTACGAGGCCGTGTTCGGTCCGGAAAAGCCTGCCGGGCCAAAGTTTGAACATTACGTCCGCAGTGGGCAGAAGCTGCTCCGCTGCGGGTACACCACCGGCACCTGCGCGGCGCTGGGTGCGGCGGGGGCCGCGCGGCTCCTGCTCACCGGCCATGCTCCGGAGAGCGTTGCCCTGCGCACGCCGAAGGGCATCGTGGTGGAGGTGGCCCCGCTGTACTGCCGCCCCGCCGGAGCCGGTGCCGAATGCGCCATTGAGAAGGACGGCGGGGATGATGTGGATGTGACCACCGGCCTGCCCGTGATCGCCGCCGTAGAATTGCTGCCCGATACCACCGGGATCCGCATCTCCGGCGGCAAGGGCGTGGGCCGGGTGACCAAGGCCGGGCTGGATCAGCCGGTGGGGGAAGCTGCCATCAACCATGTGCCCCGGCAGATGATCGCTGAGGCCCTGCAAAGGGAAGCCGAGAGCGCCTGCTACACCGGCGGCTTTGCCGTGACCATCTCCATCGAGGGCGGGGAAGAGGTGGCAAAGCGCACCTTCAACCCCCACATCGGGGTCGAGGGCGGGCTTTCGGTGCTGGGAACCAGCGGCATTGTGGAGCCCATGAGCCAGCAGGCGATCCTGGACACCATCCAGCTGGAAATGAACCAGGCCGCTCTCCGGGCGGGCAGCCCCAGGCGGCTCATCCTGGCCCCCGGCAATTACGGGCTGGACTATCTGCACGAAAGATACCCGGAGCTTCACGCTGTTCCGGTGGTGAAAACCTCGAACTTTATCGGTGATACGCTGGATATGGCTGCGGCGGCCCGCTTTGAAGAGGTGCTTCTGGTGGGCCATGTGGGCAAGCTGGTCAAGGTGGCGGGCGGTATTATGAACACCCATTCCCACACTGCTGACTGCCGCACCGAGCTGTTCTGCACCCATGCGGCGCTCTGCGGCGCTTCCCGGGAAGTCTGTGCCGCCCTGATGAACGCTGCCACCACCGATGCCTGTCTGGAACTCCTGGACAGCGTCGGCCTGCGGGCTCCGGTGCTGGAAAGCCTGCTGCGGGCAGTCCAGCTCCACCTTGACCGGCGGGCCTGCGGGGCGTTCCGGGTGGGGGCGGTGCTGTTTTCCAACCAGCACGGCCCGCTGGGAGCCACCGATACTGCCGCACAACTGCTGAACGAATGGAAGGAGCATTGAGATGGTACATTTTGTAGGCGCAGGCCCCGGCGCACCTGACCTCATCACCCGGCGGGGCGCGGCCCTGCTGCAGGAAGCCGACTGCATCATTTATGCGGGCAGTCTGGTCAACCCGGCTCTGCTGGGGCTGGCGAAGCCGGAGTGCGCCGTATACAACAGCGCCGAGATGACGCTGGAACAGGTGCTGGACGTGATGCGCCGGGTGGAAGCCGCAGGCGGGACCACCGTGCGGCTCCACACCGGCGACCCCTGCCTGTATGGGGCCATCCGGGAGCAGATGGACGCACTGGATGCGGACGGCATCCCCTACGATGATACCCCCGGCGTGTCCAGCTTTTGCGGGGCGGCGGCGGCGCTGAACGCCGAGTACACCCTGCCTACCATCAGCCAGACCGTGATCATCACCCGGATGGAGGGGCGCACCCCGGTGCCGGAAAAGGAGAAGCTGGCCAGCCTTGCCGCCCATGGAGCAACCATGGTGATCTTCCTCTCCATCGGCCTCATCGACAAGGTGCAGCAGGCCCTGCTGGCAGGTGGAGCCTACACGCCGGAGACTCCTGCCGCCGTGGTCTACAAGGCCAGCTGGCCGGAGCAGAAGGTGGTGCGCTGCACCGTGGGCACGCTGGCCGGGAGCACCCGCGCCAACGGTATCACCAAAACAGCGCTCATCGTGGTGGGGGAGTTTCTGGGCACCCGGTATGAGCGGAGCAAGCTCTACGACCCAACCTTTACGACGGAGTTCCGCAAGGGGGCAGACCAGTGACCCGCGCCTATCTCGCCTTTACGGAAAAAGGGTTGGCGCTGGCCCAAAAGCTGGCCGGTGCCCTGCCCGGCACCGTAGACCGCTGCGGCCATGGCGGGCCTAGCCTTGCCGATTGGGCTGCGGAGCAGTTTGCCCATGCGGATGCCCTGATCTTTGTGGGGGCTGTGGGCATTGCGGTGCGGGCCATTGCGCCCCACTGCCGGAACAAGGCGGTGGACCCTGCCGTGGTGGTGCTGGACGAGTGCGGCCATTTTGCGGTGCCGATCCTTTCGGGCCATCTGGGCGGGGCCAACGATCTGGCCCGGGCGCTGGCGGCGGTTTGCGGTGCGGTGCCGGTCATTACCACGGCCACCGATGCCAACGGGGTGTTTGCCGTGGATGCGTGGGCCAGGCACCAGAATTGTGCCGTGCTGGAACCGGAGCGCATCAAGCGCGTCAGCAGCAGACTGCTGGCGGGCGGGCCGGTGCGGTATCGGTCGGAATTCCCCATTGCTGGGCAGGCCCCTGCCGGGGTGGTCCCGGCGGGGGAGGCAGAGCGCGCCGACTTTGCCCTGACCCTTTTCCCGGCGGGCGATGCGCTGCACCTGATCCCGAAGATCGGTGTGCTGGGCATCGGGTGCAGGCGGGGGACCAGCACTGCACAGCTGGAAGCGGCCTTTGCACAGTTCTGCGCGGCCCACGGCCTTGCGGCAGCGTGCATCACGGCAGCGGCCAGCATCGACCTGAAAGCCCATGAGCCGGGCCTGCTGGAATTTTGCAGAGCCCACGGGTGGCCGGTGCAGTTCTATTCTGCCGCACAGCTGCAGAACGCCCCCGGGCAGTTCACACCTTCGGCCTTTGTCCGGAGCGTGACCGGTGTGGACAATGTCTGCGAGCGGGCGGCGGTGCTGGCGGCAGGCGGCACGATCATTCTTCCCAAACAGGCGGGCGGCGGCGTGACCTTTGCGCTGGCGCTTCGTCCCTTTGCCCCGGATTGGAGGTGGCAGGATGCCTAATGTTGTTTTTGTTGTCGGGCTTGGGCCCGGGGATCCCCGGTTCCTGACCGCACAGGCGCAGAGCGCCTTAACGCAAGCCGAGGTGCTGTGCGGCTATACGGTCTATCTGGATCTGGTGCGCCCCTACTTCCCGGACAAGCTCTATTATTCCACCGGCATGACCAAGGAGATCGACCGCTGCCGCTGGGCGCTGGAAACGGCCCGGAGCGGCAGGGCGGTGGCGCTGGTCTGCTCGGGAGATGCCGGGGTCTACGGCATGGCAAGCCCTCTGCTGGAGCTGGCAGAGCATTTCCCGGACGTGACGGTGGAGGTGGTGCCCGGCCTGACCGCCGCCCTGAGCGGCGGTGCGGTGCTGGGTGCCCCGCTGGCCCACGATTTCTGTGTGCTCTCCCTCTCTGACCGGCTCACGCCGTGGGAGGTCATTGAGCGGCGGCTGGCGGCAGCAGCCATGGGAGATTTCTGCATCGCGCTGTACAACCCCTCTTCCAAGGGGCGGCCGGACTATCTGGCGCGGGCGGTGCGCATCCTGCTGGCAAACGGCAAAGCACCCGGAACGGTCTGCGGCATTGTGCGGAACATTGGCCGGGAGGGGCAGGAAAGCCGCGTTCTGACGCTGGCTGCGCTGGAAACCACCCCGGTGGATATGTTCACCACCGTGTTTGTCGGCAACGCCCAGACCCGCCAGCTGAGCGGGCGGATGGTCACGCCGCGGGGGTACCGCGCATGAGGGCCGTGGTATTCAGCGGCACCACCGAGGGCCGCATGTTCTCAAAGCAGCTGGCCGCACTGGGGGCCGAGGTACTGGTCAGCGTGGCCACCCCGCTGGGGGCTGAGGAACAGGGCGAAAGGTCCGGCATCACCGTCCACTGCGGGCGGCTGACCCCGGAGGAGATGACCGCCCTGCTGCAGGGGGCTGACCTCTGTGTGGATGCGACCCATCCCTATGCGGTGGAGGCCACCCGGAACATCCGGGCAGCCTGCAAAACAGCAGGCACGGAGTACCGCCGCCTGCTCCGGCCCGAAAGCCCGCTGCCTGCCGGGAGCATGGTGTTTGCCTCTGCGGCCCATGCGGCGGGATTTCTGGCCCGGACGCAGGGAAATATCCTGCTTGCCACTGGGGCCAAGGAGCTTTCTGCCTTTGCTGTGCTGGAACCGGCACGGCTCTTTCCCCGTGTCCTGCCCACCCGGGAGGGCATTGCCGCCTGCGAGGGGGCAGATATCCCCCATAAGAACATCATCGCCATGCAGGGGCCGTTCTCCTATGCGCTGAACCGGGCGCTGATGGAGCAGTTTGCCATCCGCTTCCTCGTTACCAAAGATGGCGGCGCGGCGGGCGGCTTTGAAGAAAAAGCCCGGGCAGCGCAGGACACCGGGGCACAGCTCATCGTCATCCGCCGCCCGGCCGAGCAGGGCGAAACGGCGGAACAGATCCTGACACGTTGTAAGGAGATGCTGCAATGATCACACTCATCGGGATGGGGTCGGGCACGCCGGAAAGCCTGACCGCGCAGGGCCTTGCCGCCCTGCAGAACGCCGGACTGATCCTGGGGGCAAAGCGCCTGCTGGAACAGCTGCCGCAGGGCTGCACGGAACACCGGAAGGCCCTGTATCAGCCTGAGGATGTCCTTGCCGCGCTGGCGGCTGATCCGGAGGTGGATGCTGCCCTTGTGTACAGCGGCGACACCGGGTTTTACTCCGGTGCGGCCCAGCTGCTGCCGATGCTGCGGGCCTTTGGTATCTCCTGCCGGGTGCTGCCGGGGCTTTCCAGCGTTCAGCTGCTGGCCGCTGCGGTGGGCCGCTCCTGGCAGGAGTGGAAGCTGGTCTCGGCCCACGGTTGTGCCTGCGACCCGGTGGCCGAGTGCCTGACAGCCGGGGGAAAGCCCGTCTTTTTCCTGACCGGCGGGGCAGAAACGCCCGCCTCCCTCTGCGGCCGGCTGGCTGCTGCCGGGCTGGGCGATGCCCATGTGCTGGTGGGGGAAGAGCTGGGCCGGGCAGAGGAAAAGATCCTGTTCGGCACGGCGCAGGAGTTTGCGCAAAAGCAGTTTGCAAGCCTGAGCGTTCTGCTTGTGGAACACGTTCCTCAGCCGCCCCGGCGGGTGCCCGGCTTCCCGGATGAAGCCTTCCACAGGGGAGAGGTGCCCATGACCAAGCAGGAGGTGCGGGCGGCGGCGCTGGCCAAGCTGGCCGTGCAGCCCGGCGATACCCTGTGGGATGTGGGGGCGGGCACCGGCAGCGTGAGCGTGGAGCTGGCGCTGGCCGCACCCCGGGGGCATGTGTATGCCGTGGAGTGTGACCCGGAGGCCTGCGGGCTCATCCGGCAGAACCGGGAAAGGTTCCACGCCTGCAACCTGACACTGGTGGAGGGGCGCGCCCCCGCCGCGCTGGCTGACCTGCCCGCCCCGGATGCCGTGTTCATCGGCGGGACCAAGGGGGGCATGGAGGCTGTGGTGGACACGGTGCTTGCCCGGAATCCGAACGCCCGCATCTGCATCTCTGCCATTGCGCTGGAAACGCTGAGCGCCGCCGTGGCCGCACTGACTGCCCACGGCCTTGCTGCGGAGGTGACGCAGATCGCGGTCAGCCGCACCCGGCCTGCGGGCAGGCTCCACCTGCTGATGGCCAATAACCCCATCTTCCTTATCACAGGAGAACGTAAATGATCCAATTTCTTGTGGCCGCGCCCTGTTCCGGCAGCGGCAAAACCACACTGACCTGCGCTCTGCTGGCGGCGCTCAAGCGGCGGGGGCAGGACCCCTGCTCCTTCAAGAGCGGGCCGGACTATATCGACCCCATGTTTCACCGGGCCGTGCTGGGGGTGGAGAGCCACAACCTCGACCTTTTTTTCTCTGCGCCGGAGACGGTGCGCGCGCTCTATGCGCAGGCCGCCGCCGGGCACGGGGCAGCCGTGTGCGAGGGTGCCATGGGCTTTTACGATGGACTGGGCGGCGTGAGTGATACCGCCAGTGCCTGGCATCTGGCCGATACGCTGGGCCTGCCGGTGCTGCTGGTGGTCCAGCCCAGAGGGGCCAGCCTGACACTGGCGGCCCAGATCAACGGGCTGAAACAGTTCCGCACCCCCAGCCATCTGGCGGGCATCCTGCTCAATGACTGCGCCCCCCATTTGTATGCCCTGCTGGCTCCCATGCTGGAACGGGAGACCGGCCTGCCGGTGCTGGGCTATCTGCCCCACCTGCCGGATGCTGCCCTTGAGAGCCGCCACTTAGGCCTGAAAACTGCCGGGGAGATCGCGGACCTGCAGCAGAAGATCAGCCGGATGGCCGATGCGCTGGTGGTGGATTGGGAAAAGCTTTTTGCCCTGACCGAGTGCGCAGCGCCTTTGGTGCACACCGATAGGCTCCCCCTTGCGGGAGAGCTGCCGCCCCAGGGAGCAGAGGAACAGCGCCCCCGCGTTCCCATTGCCGTTGCAAGGGATGCGGCGTTTTGCTTCACCTACGCCGAAACGCTGGAAGCACTGGAGCGGGCGGGGGCGGAGCTCTGCTGGTTCAGCCCCCTGCAGGACTCCGCCCTGCCGGAGCAGATCGGCGGGCTCTACTTGCCCGGCGGCTACCCGGAGCTGTATGCCGGGCAGTTGAGCGCGAACCGCTCCATGCTGGCCTCTGTGCGCCGGGCTGTGGAGCGCGGTCTGCCCACGGTGGCCGAGTGCGGGGGCTTTCTCTATCTGGGCCAGAGCCTGGAGGATGTCAACGGGGAACACTGGCCCATGGCAGGCGTTCTGCCGGGGCAGGGCTTCCGGGTGGGGCGGCTGGTGCGGTTTGGATACGCGGCATTGACCGCCCACGCCGACAGTATGCTGTTCCGCGCCGGGGAGCGTCTGCCCGTGCATGAGTTCCACCACTGGGATTCCACAGACAACGGCACCGGCTTTACCGCCGCAAAGCCCAACGGGAAGCAATGGGACTGCGGCTTTGCAAACGAGCATTTCTATGCGGGCTTCCCGCATTTGTATTGGGCGGGCACGGCCCTGCCCCGGCGGTTCGTGGATGCCGCCGCACACTATCATCAAGAGGAACAGGATCAATGACAGAGCTTGAACTGAAACAGCTTCTTTCCAGAATCACCCGGCCGGACGAGGCCGCCCGCACCGCCGCCCATGCCCACTGGGCCAGCCTTGCAAAGCCGCTGGGCGGGCTGGGCATGCTGGAGACCATGCTGGAGGATGCCGCCGCCCTGACCGGCACGGCAGAGCTGGCGTTTTCCCGCCGGGCCGTGCTGGTGCTCTGCGCCGACAACGGCGTGGTGGCGCAGGGCGTGAGCCAGACGGACCAGAGCGTGACCCGGGCCGTGGCCGAGAACCTTGCCGCCCGGCGCACCAGTGTCTGCCAGATGGCAAAAACGGCCCACTGCGAAGTGGTGCCTGTGGACCTTGGCATGGCCGGGGAGCCGGTGCCCGGGGTGCAGAACTGCCGCATTGCCGCGGGGACGGCGGATTTCACCACCGGCCCTGCCATGACTCGCCAGCAGGCGGTGGATGCCATTGCGGCGGGCATCGGGCTTGTCCGGGCGCAGAAGGCGGCGGGGGTGCAGCTGCTGGCCACGGGGGAGATGGGCATTGGCAACACCACCACCTCCAGCGCCGTGGCTGCGGTTCTGCTGGGTCAGCCCGTGGAGCGGATGACAGGCCGGGGCGCGGGCCTTTCCGACGCAGGGCTTGCCCGCAAGCTGGATGCTATCCGGCGGGGCATTGCGCGGAATCAGCCCGATGCCGCTGACCCTCTGGACGTGCTCTCCAAGCTGGGCGGGTTCGACATCGCCGGGCTGTGCGGTGTTTTTCTGGGCGGCGCGCTGGAAGGCCTGCCCGTGCTGATGGATGGCTTCATCAGCGGGGTGGCGGCTCTGTGCGCGGTGCGGCTCTGCCCCGCTGCGGAAAAGGCCGTGTTTGCCAGCCACTGCTCCACCGAACCGGCTGCAAGGCTGGTGTTGGAAGCACTGGGCAAAGCGCCCCTGCTCACCGCCGGGCTCCATCTCGGCGAGGGCACCGGAGCGGTGGCAAGCATCCCGCTGTGGGATATGGCGCTGGCCGTTTACCGCGATTGCTATTCCTTCACGGAGGGCGGCATTACGCCGTACACCCCCCAATGCTGACGCTGGTATTGGGCGGTGCCGCCAGCGGCAAGAGCGGGTATGCCGAGAGCCTGGTGCTGAAAACCGCGCTTCCGCGCTATTACATCGCCACCATGCAGGTGTGGGATGCCGAGTGTGCCGCCCGGGTGGAAAAGCACCGGAAGATGCGGGCGGCAAAGCAGTTTGAGACCGTGGAGTGTCCCCTGCAGCTGGAGAACATCCGTCTACCTGCCCGGGGAACTGCGCTGTTGGAGGATCTGGGCAACCTGACCGCCAACGAGCTCTACGACCCCGCCGGGGCAGGAAAAAATGCCGCTTCGGCTATTTTGGAAGGACTGGACCAATTGGCCGGACAATGCGCGCACCTCATCGTGGTCTCCAACGAGGTGTTCAGCGGCGGTGCCGACTATGCAGGCGACACCGGGCGCTACCTGAAAGCGCTGGCGCAGGTGAACAATGCCCTTGCCGCCCGGGCTGACCATGTGGTGCGGGTGGTGTGCGGCATCCCGGTCTATTATAAAGGAGTGGAAAAATGATTGGATTGCAGACCATTGCAGTGGCCTTTGCCATGTTTTCGGCCCTGCCGGTGCCGCAGTTCGCGTGGAACCAGAAAAACATGCGGTATGCCATGTGTGCCTTCCCGCTCATCGGGGCGGTCATTGGCGGGCTGTGGTGCCTGTGCGGCGCTCTGCCCCTGCCGATGCCCGCAAAAGCGGCGGGGTTCTGCCTGATCCCGGTCTGGGTCACGGGCGGCATCCACCTGGATGGCTATGCCGACACCTGCGATGCCCTTTCCAGCTATGGCGACCGGGAAAAGAAGCTGGAGATCCTCAAAGACCCCCACTGCGGTGCCTTTGCGGTGATCCGGCTGTGCAGTTATTTTGCGGCCTACCTTGCCCTTTGCGCCTGCGTGGACTTTACGCCCCGGGTGGGCCTGTGCTGGACACTGGCCCTTGTGTTGGAACGGGCCCTCTCGGGCCTGGCCGTGGCATCGTTCCCGATGGCAAAGAACACCGGCCTTGCCCACACCTTTGCCACGGCGGCGGATCAGACCACCGTCCGCCGGGTGCTGATGGCGCTGGCCGCTCTGCTCAGCGCCGCCCTGCTGGCACTGGGCGGCTGGGCGCTGGTGCTGGCGGCGTTGCTGGTGTTTGCACGCTATCATGTTGTTTCAAACAAGCAGTTTGGCGGCATCACCGGCGATCTGGCCGGGTGGTTTTTGCAGAAAGCCGAGCTGTGGATGCTGGCGGCGCTGTGTGCCTGCCAGTGGGGAGGACTGTTATGATCTTTATCACCGGGCCGCTGTACAGCGGCAAGCGCACCTTTGCCCAGCGCCTGCCCGGCACCCGCATTGCGGAGGTGCAGGCCCTGGCCGCAGAGGCCGAGGATCTGGAAAAGCTTGCGGAGGAGCTCTCCGCTTATGATATCGTGATGGCCACCGAGGTGGGCGGCGGCGTGGTGCCCATGGACGCAGGGGAGCGGGCCGCCCGGGAAGCCGCCGGGCGGCTGGCCTGCCTGCTGGCGGCCCGGGCCGGGTGCGTGGTGCAGATGTTCTGCGGCATCCCCACAGTATTGAAAGGAGAACTGCCCCCATGCTGATCTATCTTCTGCGCCACGGCCTGACGGCCTACAACGCCGAAAAGCGCTATCAGGGCCAGCGGGATATCCCCCTGTGCCCCGCGGGCCGCGCCCAGCTGCGGCAGGCTGACCTCCGGCCGGAAACGGTCTATATCACTCCGCTCTGCCGCACCCGGCAGACCGCTGAGGTGCTCTTCCCGGGTGCAAGGCTCGTGGAGGTGAAAGACCTGCAGGAGATGTGCTTCGGCAGCTTTGAGGGCCGCAATTTCATTGAGATGGAGCACGACCCGGATTATCTGGCCTGGGTGAACGCCAACTGCGAAAGCCCCTGCCCGGACGGCGAGACCAAGGCTGTTTTTTCGGAGCGGGTGTGCAGGGCCTTTGCCGCACTGGTGGACAAGGCCCTTGCCGATGGGGAAGAGACACTGGTCATTCTGGCCCACGGCGGCACCCAGATGGCTGCCATGGAGCGCTACGCCCTGCCCCATGCGGATTATTACCATTGGTGCGCCCCCAACGCGGGCGGCTACGTTCTGGATGCAGGAGATTGGGCGGAGCAGCGGGTGCTGCACCTGCTGAAGACTGTGCAGTACACAAAGGAGGATGCCCGATGATCGAATACGCAGTACTCGGCGGTTTTGTGCTGGACTGCCTCTTTGGCGACCCGGCCTGGCTGCCCCACCCGGTGGTGTACATGGGCAAGGCCATCTCGGCGCTGGAAAAGCGCCTGCGGGCCTGCCTGCCCAAAACGCCTCAGGGGGAACTGCTGGGCGGGGCCATTGTGGCCTTCTGCCTGCCGGTGGGTACCTTTCTGCTGACGAGCCTGGTCTGCCTGGGAGCTGCCCGCATCAGCCCGTGGCTGGGGCTGGCCGTTCAGATGTTTTGGTGCGGGCAGGCCCTGGCCGCAAAGGGGCTGGCGCAGGAGAGCACCAATGTCTACCGGGAACTGGTCAAGCCCGACCTGCCTGCCGCCCGCAGGGCGGTCAGCCGCATCGTGGGGCGGGACACCCAGGATCTGACGCTGGAGGGTGTGACCAGGGCCGCTGTGGAGACGGTGGCCGAAAACGCCAGCGACGGCGTGATCGCGCCCCTGCTCTATATGCTCATCGGCGGGGCACCGCTGGCCCTGACCTACAAGGCCATCAACACGATGGACAGTATGCTGGGCTACAAAAACGAAAAATATCTCTACTTTGGCCGCATCCCGGCCAAGCTGGACGATGCGGCAAATTACCTTCCCAGCCGCCTTGCCGCCCTGCTGTGGGTGGCTGCAGCGGCCTTTACGCACAATGACGCAAAAGGGGCGTGGAAGATCTGGCGGCGGGACCGCCGGAACCACGCCAGCCCCAACAGCGCCCAGACCGAGAGCGCCTGCGCCGGTGCGCTGGGGGTGCAGCTGGCCGGGCCAGCCTATTACTTTGGCGAATACTACGCCAAGCCCACCATCGGCGATCCGCTGCGCTCCATTGAACCGGCGGATATCCTGCGTGCCAACCGGATGATGTACGTGGCAAGCGCCTTTGCACTGGCGTGGGGCGTGGCAATACGGGCTATTTTATAATGACCTCACCCTCTCAGTCATGCTTTGCATGACAGCTCCCCCAAAGGGGGAGCCAAGAGCTGGGATCCAGAACCATCCAGGAAAAGGAGAACGAAGATGCAACTAGTACATGGCGGCGATTGGGCCGGTTATCGGGCCGAGTTCGGGCGGGACGCGCTGGATTTTTCGGCCAACGTCAGCCCGCTGGGCCTGCCGGAAGGGGTGGCCCGGGCCATCACGGCAGCATTGCCCACGGCCGACCGCTACCCCGACCCCCTGTGCCGGGAGCTGCGGGCAAAGCTGGCGCTCCATGAGGGCGTGCCGGCGGAGCAGATCCTCTGCGGCAATGGGGCAGCCGACCTTATCTTCCGGCTGGTCTGGGCCAGAAAGCCCCGCCGGGCACTGGTCACCGCACCCACCTTTGCGGAGTATGCCACTGCATTGGAAAGTGTCGGCTGCACGGTAGAACGCTTCTTTTTGCGGGAGCAGGAGAACTTTTCGGTCACGGATGCGTTCTGTGCGGCCATCCGTCCGGGGGTGGACATGGTGTTCCTCTGCCAGCCCAACAATCCCACCGGCCAGCTGACGGCCCTGCCGCTGGTGGAACAGATCCTCCACCGCTGCGCGGCGTGCGGCACTCTGCTGGTGGTGGACGAATGCTTCCTTGATTTCCTGCCCGACCATGCCCTGCACACGGCAAAAGGCCTGCTGGGGGAGGGAGATCTGGTCATCCTGAAAGCCTTCACCAAGCTCTACGGCATGGCGGGCGTGCGGCTGGGCTATGCCCTGAGTGCCGACACAGCGCTGCTGGAACAGATGCAGGCCTGCGGCCAGCCCTGGGGTGTGTCCAGTCTGGCGCAGGCGGCGGGCCTTGCCGCGCTGGAGGAGACAGCGTATGTGGAAAAGGTCCGGGCCCTCATTGCCGAACAGCGGCCCCGCCTGACGGCCGGGCTGCGGGCGCTGGGCCTGCGGGTGCTGGATGGCAGGGCAAATTACCTGCTGTTTCAGGCTCCGGAGACGCTGGGAGAAGCCTTGCGGCAAAGGGGCGCTGTGCTGCGCAGCTGTGCGAACTACCCCGGGCTGGGCCCCGGCTGGTACCGCACCGCCGTGCGTACCGGGCCTGAAAACGAACAGCTTTTGAAACTTCTTGCGGAGGTGCTGGAATGAGCAAGGCAAAGTGCATCATGGTGCAGGGAACCATGAGCGGTGCAGGCAAAAGCCTGCTGTGCGCCGCCCTCTGCCGCATTTTTGCGCAGGACGGTTACCGCGTGGCTCCCTTCAAGAGCCAGAACATGGCGCTGAACAGCTTTGTCACCCGGGATGGGCTGGAAATGGGCCGGGCACAGGTGGTGCAGGCGCAGGCCGCAGGCATCGAGCCGGATGTGCGGATGAACCCCATCCTGCTCAAGCCCAGCAGTGACGTGGGCAGTCAGGTCATCGTGAACGGTGAGGTGCGGGGCCAGATGTCCGCCGCCGCCTACTTCAAAATGAAAAGAGCGCTCATCCCGGAGATCCTCTCGGCCTACAACAGTCTGGCCGAAACCGTGGACATCATCGTCATCGAGGGGGCCGGAAGCCCGGCGGAGATCAACCTGAAGGCAGACGATATCGTCAACATGGGCCTTGCCCGGCTGGTGGATGCCCCCGTTCTGCTGGCGGGAGATATCGACCGGGGCGGTGTGTTTGCCCAGCTGTACGGCACGGTGGCGCTGCTGGAGCCGGAGGAGCGCGCCCGCATCAAGGGGCTGCTCATCAATAAATTCCGCGGCGATGTGGAGATCCTGCGCCCCGGCCTTGCTATGCTGGAAGAAAAAACGCAGCTGCCGGTGCTGGGGGTCGTGCCCTACCTGAAGGTGGACATTGAGGACGAGGACTCCCTTTCCACCCGGCTGGATGCGGGCAGAACGGTCCACCCGCTGGATGCGGCCATCCTCCGTCTGCCGCACATCTCCAATTTTACCGATTTCATGCCGCTGGAGCAGCACCCGCTGCTGGGCGTGCGGTATGTGCAGAATACCCGCCAGCTGGGCACACCGGATCTCGTCATTCTGCCCGGCACCAAGAACACGGTGGATGACCTGCTCTGGCTGCGGCAGTCCGGGCTGGAAGCAGCCCTGTTGAAGCTGGCGGCCAGCGGCACGCCGGTGCTGGGGGTCTGCGGCGGGTATCAGATGCTGGGCGAGACACTGGCCGACCCTGAGGGTACGGAGAGCGGTACGGCGCAGACCGTGCGGGGGCTGGGGCTGCTGCCCACCCGCACAGTCTTTACCGGCCAGAAGCACCGCACCCAGGACACTGCCGCCGTGACCGCCGCCCCCTTTGCGGGTGCGGCCCTGACCGGATATCAGATCCACACCGGCCGCACCGAGGTGCAGGGTGTGCCCTTCTGCACACTGGCAGACGGCACACCCGAGGGCTGCGTGCAGGACAATGTGTTCGGTACCTACCTGCACGGCCTGTTTGATACCGGGGAGCTTACCGAGAAACTGGTGACACTGCTCTGCCGGCGCAAGGGCATTGCGCCGGACAGCGCCGCCCTCATCCCGATGGAGCAATACCGCCAGCAGCAGTTTGACCTGCTGGCCGATGGCGTACGCGGCGCGCTGGATCTGGATGCCGTTTACGCGGCCATGGGGTTGGAGAACCCGCGGAGGAATGCACAATGATCCCACAACATCATCTGCCCGCCGACATTGAGCGGACAAGCCTTTCCATCATCACGGCAGAGCTGGAAGCGCAGGGCCTGACCCCGCCGCCCGAGACTGCCGCTGTGGTCAAGCGGGTCATCCACACCACCGCCGACTTTGACTATGCAAAAAATCTGCGCTTCACACCGGGGGCTGTGGCAGCAGGTGTGGCCGCCCTGCGGGCCGGGACCCCTATCATCACCGATACCAACATGGCGCTTTCGGGCATTTCCAAGCCTGCCCTTGCCCGGCTGGGCGGCAGTGCCCTCTGCTATATGGCGGACCCTGAGGTGGCGCGGATCGCAGCCGAGACCGGAACCACCCGGGCAGTGGCCTCCATGCACCGCGCGGCGCAGGAGCACCCCGGGGCCATTCTTGCGGTGGGCAATGCCCCCACCGCCCTGCTGACCATTGCGGAGGAGATCGAGGCCGGGCTGCGGCCTGCCATGGTCATCGCCGTGCCGGTGGGGTTTGTGAATGTGGTGGAAAGCAAGGAAGCGCTGTTTGCCGCCTGTGCAGCCCACGGCGTGCCTGCCATCGCGGCCATGGGCCGCAAGGGCGGAAGCACCGTGGCCGCTGCAGTCTGCAACGCCCTGGTCTACTCTGCCGCCGAGATGCAGGACCCTGCGGCGAGAGGGTGGAAATAGGGCAGAACCGGTGAAAACGCCCCTTTTTACGCTTTTGCTTGACTTTTTGGCAGAAACAAGGTATCGTTTATCTGTATGACGATTGATATATGAGTTGAAGCTTTGCGTGAAAAAGGAAACATTATGGCACAGACGATTTTAGAAGAAAAGAAGAAATCACGGCTGATGACAGAGGGCAGCATCTGGAAGAGCATCCTGCTCTTCTCGGTGCCGCTGATCCTGGGCAACATGCTGCAGCAGCTGTACAACACCGCCGATTCCATCATCGTGGGCAACTTTGTGGGCAGCAACGCGCTGGCAGCCGTCGGCTCCAGCGGCTCGCCCATCTTCCTGCTCATCGGGTTCAGCCAGGGCATTGCCGTGGGTGCCGGTGTCGTGGTGTCCCAGTTTCTGGGAGCCAAGGACAGGGAGGGCGCGCACATTGCGGTGCACACCTCGCTGGCCCTTTCGGCCATTCTGGGCGCGATCCTGACCGTGTGCGGCATTGCCGTCAGCCGGGCCCTGCTCACCGCCATGAACACCCCCGCAGAGGTGCTGGAGGATGCGGTGCTCTATATACGGCTCTATTTTGGCGGCGTGCTGTTCAGCGTGGTGTATAACATGGCGGCCGGTATCCTGAACGCCGCCGGCAACTCCAAGCGGAGCCTGCTTTACCTGGGCGTTGCCTCCATCACCAACATCGTCCTCGACCTTGTCCTGATTGCCGGATGCAAGATGGGCGTGGCCGGTGCGGCCATTGCCACTGATATCAGCCAGCTGGTGTCCTGTGTGCTCTCCCTGCGCTTTCTGATGCGGGTGGAGGACGATTACCGCGTGACGGCAAAGGAAGTGCGCGTGCACAAAAAGATGGCGGTCCGCATCATCAAGGTGGGCCTGCCCACCGGTATCCAGAACATGGTCATCTCCCTTTCCAATGTGCTGGTGCAGGTCAGCGTCAACGGCTATGGTGCCGCTGCCATGGCAGGCTTTGCCGCCTATATGAAAGTGGATGGCTTCAACATTCTGCCTGTGCTGAGCTTCAGCATGGCGGCCACCACCTTTGTGGGCCAGAACTTTGGCGCGGGCAAGATCGACCGTGTCAAAAAGGGCACCTTTGTCACCCTGGGCATGTGCATCGTTTACACCATCCTGACCGGCATCCTGCTGCTCGCCTTCCAGGACCCCATCATGCACCTGTTCACCGGCGATGAAACGGTCGTTGCCTACGGCAAGATCTGTATGCTCTATTTCTGCCCCTTCTACTGGATGCTGGGCATCCTGCAGGGCCTTGCCGGTACGGTGCGCGGCACCGGCAAGAGTGTGCCGCCCATGGTGGTGCTGCTGATCTCCCTGTGCCTGTTCCGCATCGTCTGGATCCAGTTTGCCCTGCCCCTGTTTGTGGGCATTGAGGGTGTGCTGCTGGTCTACCCGGTGTCCTGGGCTGTGGGTGCAGTGTTGATGGTGCTCTACGCCTGGAAGGGCAAATGGATGCAGCTCCCGGAAGCAATTTCATAAACCGGACGCACCCGATCCCCCGGTGAAAGTGCATTTTATACAAAAAGTAACGTATGAATGCATAAAATATTCGGGGGGGGGGCTAAAAAATCTGCGAAAATCAGTTGATTTCTGCCGAAAAATGCCGTATACTGAATTATAGTTTCAAATCGAACGACAGACTTCGACAAAAGGAGCTGATGAGATGGAGTGCACGCAGGCAGAGGCTTTTGAACAGTATATTCGGAATCTGCGCGTTGTGCGCTCGATCTCCCGGCCCAGCTTTCCGGAGGGCAAGGCTCCCGCTGCCGTGCTGGAAGAGATCCAGACCAACGCGCTGAGATGCAACGCCCTGATGCGGCAGAATGAGGCACTGCTGGCGCAGTTTGTCTACGACCGCGACCCTGCCTCCCTGGCCGAAACGGATATCCAGGGACTGAGTGCCTTTGCGGGCAGGCTGTTCAATTACGCAAACAGCGAGGATATGGGCGTGGCGTTCAAGGTGCATCAGCTGCTGCTGGCAGCGGCCCGCAGCCGGGAAGACGTGCCCATGATCGTCAGGGAGCTGTACTACACGGGCATCACCCTGCATTATATGAACGTCCGGGATGAGGGAACTGGCATCAACCTGTTGGGAGATGCAATCCAGGTCTATTTTACGGAAGCTGCTGAATCCATGTCACGGTATGAACAGCTGGACAGGAATACCCGGCAGTATCTCATCCGCTGTGTGGGCAACACCCGGCTGGGGATGTCCCGCGGCACCCACGCGGAAAGCTGCCGGTATCTGGAGCGGTTCCGCCGCGCAATGGAGGTCATCCAGTCTGCGCATTACCATGCACTGGACCCGGAGTTCCCCTGGGAAAGCTACATCTATTCCATGCACATGGACCGCATGACCCTGCTGACCCATCTGCGGCAGGAGGAAGATCCCGAGGTGGCGCGGCAGGTGCTGGAATCGGCGGAATACATCTGGACGCACCAGAAGAAATACGATGGTCAGGAAGCGCGCCTGCAGAACTGGCGGGTGCCCTATTTTTACGCCGCTGCCCGCTACCATGCCGGGGTGGGCAGCCTGGAAGACGTGGTCAAGATCCTTCTGGAATCGGCGGGAAGCGTGGCGCAGGATGATTATTCTGCCGAGGCCATCAACCGGAAGCTGGTTCTGGCGGCCTATCTTTCGGTCTATGCAGAACGTCTGGACGATGCGGGAGCACAGAGGTATCGTGCAACCGTGGAGCAGGTACGCCGTTCTGCGTATCAGTATCTGGAACAGATGCCGGCCAGCCAGTATCCCCGTGTGGTAAGCTCTGCCGCCTGGGAGTTGAGCAAGATCAGTTCCAGCTCAGATGAAACGGCGAACAGCCGGATGCTGGGCAGTATCCTGGCCGGGCACAAGCCGACCTATGTCCACTCGCTGATGGTGGCAGAGCTGACCCGTGCCCTGCTGCATCGGCAGATCGAGACAAGGCCCGAAACACTGGTGGGCCTGCTGGGCTGCAGGAGCGCGGCCGAGGTGCAGGCCCGGCGGGAAGAGTTCTGCCAGACAGCCTATGAGTGCGGCCTGTACCACGACCTTGGCAAGTGTGCCGTTCTGATGTACATCGACAACAACGCCCGCCGCCTGCTGGATGAGGAGTTTTTCTGCATCCAGAGCCACCCAGGGATCGGCGCTGCCATTCTGAATAGAATGGGCTGCGGAAGAACGCTGGCCCCGGCGGCACTCTATCACCACTGCTATTACAACGGCAAGGGCGGATATCCCAATGATGTGCCCTCCTGCCCGGCGGAGATCAAGGGGATCGTGGATGCGCTGAGCGTGGCGGATTCGCTGGATGCCGCCACCGATAATATCGGTCGGTGTTACAACCTTGCCAAGCCCTTCCACGCTCTGCTGGAAGAGCTGCGGGCCCAGAGCGGCACCCGCTATGCGCCCAATGTGGTCGCCCTGTTTGAGGACGAGCGTTTCTGCCAGCAGCTGGCAGAGAACACGGATGCCGAGCGCAAAAGGGTGTATCTGCAGGTGTATCACGCCGGAAGGGAAGAAAAATAAACGACCCTCTCTATCATTGCTTCGCAGTGCCACCTCCCACAAAAGGGGGCGGGCATACGTCAGCGTGATAGAGAGGGTCGTTCTTTTTGTTTAAGTCAGGATGAAACTTTCCCAGTCCACCCTGCCGGTGCAGTTCAGCCGGGGTACTTAGCCACTTCCAACAATTCCTCCGCCCGGCGGACCTGTTCCGCCGTGGGGGGAACGGCATCGGGCAGGGGATAGGAGATGCCCAGCTTCTGCCACTTGAACAGCCCCAGCGTGTGGTAGGGGAGAACCTCCACCCGCTGCACCGTTTTCAGGCTGCGGATGAAGTCTGCGGTCCTGCGCAGGCCCTCCTCGTCATCGGTGAGGCCGGGCACCAGCACATGCCGGATCCAGAGCGGAACGCCCAGATCAGAGATGTGCCGTGCCATGGCTAAGATGTTGGCATTGTCCCGGCCGGTAAGCTGACGGTGCTTCTCCGGGTCGATCTCCTTGAGATCCAGGATGACCAGACTGGTGGAAGCCATCAGGGTATCGAAGGCGGCCAGATAGGCGGGGTCATCGGGCTGGAACGGCTGACCGGCCGTGTCCAGCGCGGTGTGTACCCCCTTGGCGCGCGCCAGCTGGAAGAATTTTGTCAAGAAGTCCATCTGCCGCAGCGGCTCGCCGCCGCTGACGGTGATGCCGCCCTTCTTGCCCCAGTAATTGCGGTAGCGCCAGACGTGCTGGAACAGCTTCTCCGGAGACCATTCCGTGCCGCCCTCAGCGCTCCACGTTTCGGGGTTGTGGCAGTATTTGCAGCGCAGGGCACAGCCCTGCAGAAAGACAACGAACCGGACACCCGGCCCGTCCACCGAGCCGAAACTTTCCAGCGAGTGGACGAGACCGACGGGATCACAGTGCGGCATGGCAGGTGCGGGAGATCACGTCCATCTGCTGCTCGCGGGTCAGGTCGATGAACTTGACCGCATAGCCGGAGACGCGGATGGTGAAGTTGGCATATTCTTCCTTTTCGGGGTGCTCCATGGCATCCAGCAGCTTCTCCTTGCCGAACACGTTCACGTTCAGGTGGTGTGCACCCTGATCGAAGTAGCCGTCCAGCACCTGCACCAGGTTCTCCTTGCGCTCGCCCTCGCTGTGGCCCAGAGCCTCGGGGTTGATGGTCTGAGTGTTGGAGATGCCGTCCAGAGCCCAGTGGTAGGGCAGCTTGGCAACAGAGTTCAGGGAAGCCAGCAGGCCGTTCTGCTCCGCACCGTAGCTGGGGTTTGCACCGGGTGCAAAGGGGGTAAAGGCGGCACGGCCATCGGGCAGAGCACCGGTGTACTTGCCGTACACCACGTTGGAGGTGATGGTCAGGATGGAGGTGGTAGCCTCGGAGTTGCGGTAGG
>OOBK01000289.1_pt1 | contig 35547 bp, 25 predicted proteins | sample 1671541 | NCBI WGS metagenome assembly OOBK01 (sample SAMN06348167, study PRJEB24527) | human gut metagenome | biome: human gut; feature: ankylosing spondylitis patient; material: feces | host: Homo sapiens | place: China | collected 2015-10 | reverse complement strand
ATTTAAAGTGTTTAACTCGCTGATATTCAATCAATAAAAGATTTTATTGTGACTCCTCATGTGGTAGGAATAGGTCTTGCTCGTTTCCGCCAACTTGCAGATGGTGATGAGATCGATACGAACACGATTCGTGTTCAGCATTGGGAAAAGGGTATCTCTTGCCCCGTCCTCGTATTTCGCCATCAGCTCCAACGCCTCGGGCAGGAGTTTCACCCTGGCAAGTGTTCCGGTCTTCTTGCGGTTATAGATGAGCCATTTGTCGCCATCCTCCAACACCTTGACATTGGCTTTCGTGATGGAAACGGTGTCTATGAAGGCTGTTCCTGCATAGCAGGCGAAAAGAAACAGGTCACGGCTAACGGATAGTCTCGGCTTGTCTTCGGGCAGTTCCGCATCACGGATTTTTATGAAATCAGACATGCTGAGAGCCTTGGGTGTCGTAACCCTTGGAGTGCCAACCCGATAATGGGCGAACAGCAGGTTCTTGCACAAGCCTCGCTCAAAGGCGATGCGGCACATCTTCTTGAAGAGCGACACATAGATGGTGATGGTTCCTGATGAAAAGCCTTTCTCGTCAAGCAGGTAATGGTGAAAGTCACTGATGAAAGGCTCGGTCAGCTGTCCGAAAGCCAAATCAGTCAACCTATACTTCTCCCCGATGAACTCAGCGAGATTCTTGCGAATCTTTCTGTAAGTCCAGACACTGCTCTTCGACATATCGATGCCCTCATGTGTGCTGAGTTCACTGATATGCTCGTCCACGAAGGAGAGAAGGGTGGTCTGTGTCTTGACGCTGCCCTGCAAAGCCTCCTTGACATCCTTAGCCTCGAAGTCCGTTCTCTTTTCCACAAGCACATCGAAAGCCTTTTGGATGGAAAGCAACAACTGCTCGATGTCCTTGTTGGTCTCCACGGCTTCCTTGCTCTTGCCCTCCAATCGGCTGGCACGAGGATTCCAAAGCGATGGAGTGCAAGACAACTTGCAGGAGAACTGCGCCATAGTCCTGTTCACCGTGATGCGTCCCATGATGGGAGCTTTTCCATTCTTGTCCATTCCGCTCTTTTTTAGGTAGAGCAACACCTTGAATTTTTCGATTTTCATAACGCTTACATTTTGAGTGTGCAAATATAATCATTTTGTAAGCGTTCCTTGATACGCAAAACATTGAGAATCAGCGCAATAAAATCCGTTGATGCACAAAGTTGCCTTTCCGCATTGTTACCTGCTTTGCATAGGTAACTGTGGCTCACGATTTAGTAACTGAACTACTTCAATATTCCTCACTCGCTTGCTTTATGCCGATTTGGCAACTTTGTGCAAATCTACTCATTCCCAACTGTTTACGTTCCAACCTCTCTTATTCGCTTTCGGGTGCTTTAGAGCTTTATGTTAAAGAAAATGTCTCTGCGTGTTTCCATTACAAAGACTTCAAGAAAGAATACAACAAGATTGAACGTTTGATTTCGGAACAGTGGCTGCACTACTATAACTTAGGCATCAAGTGCGGAGAACTGCGTGGAAACGTAAGCCCTGAAGTGGTCATATCTATGTTTCGCTCGTTGTACTACGGAGACTCGTTCTGCTTGTCAATCACAAATGACGGTCTTGACATTGATGCTTTGAGGGAAAAACACATACTATTATATAACGCTATAAAATAACGGATTATGAATAGATACTTATTACAACATTTAGCAGCATCCTGCCTCCTGCTGTTATTCAGTTCGCAGGTTTATGGTCAAATCCGTGTACAGCTCGCTATCTGCAACCAAGACTATAAACCTTTGTCGCGAGTGGAATGCCTCGTTACACATAACGATTCGGTCATAGCTTTTTCAACCATATCAGAAGAACAGGCAGAAATAGCTGTGCCTTGCAAGGGAACATACAGTCTTTCTTTATCGAGTTACAATTGCAGCACATGGGAAAAAGAAGTGACTATAAGCACAGACACTTTGATGAATGTTGTTCTTGAAGAACGCTCTATAGTTCTTAAGGAGGTTGTAGTTAAAGGAAAGTCGCCCGTATCGGCTACCGGCGAGACATTCACGCTTTCAGAAAAGGCACGCAAGGAGAACGACCCGTTCAAGGCATTGTCCGAAATACCAGTTCTTATCACCGATCCTATTACTCAGAGCATAACCACAAGAGACGGAAGCACACCCTTGGTCCTTATTGACGGAAGAATGGTAAACAGCGGCATCAGCCCCATCCTACCCGCAGACATCAAGTCGGTAACAATAGAGGATGTGGTTAGCGCGCGTTACTTGGATCAAGGCATCACCAAAATAATAAATATCCATCTGCGCAAGAACCGCCCTCTTTATCTATACGCTGAAGGTCGCACGCGTCATGATGTGCCTTTGAGAAACGGCTTTGCTGGTTCTAACTTCGAAATCGGACGAAGCCGTTTTGCTGTTTACGGAAGCATATTCTACAATTATCTCACCAATGACAAGACCGACTTTGAGAATATAGAGAAGCGCAGCGGTTTGGAAAAGAACTTGTCTGGTTCATCGGTAGCTCGTAAAAACAGTCTCAACTTAGACCTTCTTATGAAGTGGGTGCCAAGCGAGAACGACTATTTCGCATGGAAAGTGAGCAACCGCTTGTCAGGAGCACGCAAAAACAACTCTATGAACGGAGAATACGTCACCAACAGCGTTGCCTCGCAGATGAGCTCCACCACTCACACGAAGGACGACCAGAACGGATGGCTCGGCTCTTTCTATTACGAGCGAACATTCAGCGATAAGTCTAATTTGGACGTATTCGCCTATTTCAATCATGCCAAGGCATGCAAGGACGAACGTTACTCTGAATATACAGACACTGAACAGCTGTCGTCTATCGTGGCGTTAGACAATATCAGAAACCAAGCGGCTTTCGACGTAGACTACATCGGAAGCGCACACCGATACGGACAGATAGAAGCCGGCAACCACCTGCTGTACACTCACGACAACGTATGGGACAGGGCATTGGAGCCTTCAGCCTTGTCGCACGTGTCGCAAACGAGCAATTATTCTTTCCTTTCTTATTCAAACAACTGGAGAAGGTTCATGCTGATGACCTCTGTCGGACTGCAGGGCATGTTCGTGAAGGCAGACAGCAGAAGCGACAACTACTGGCGTCCGAAGGCTTCAACGGCAATGGCTTTCAGGCTGTCAAGATCGCAAACAGCCCGTATTTCCTACACGCTTAGCAACAAGCTCCCAACAGCCATTCAGTTGGCTCCTGTCTCCTCTTCCGTTAACCCGTGGCAGAAGGTTGAAGGCAACATCAACCTGCGCCCCGTGCAGACCCACGATTTCGCCTTTACATACGACATCAATATAATAAGAAGTTTGCGTCTGCAAACTTTTGTCAGACACAACATCACTACGAATATGATTGAGGGATATTTACACAATGAGGAAGAGTATGTAGTGCAGTCGTACAGAAACAATGGCAATTACAATCGTTGGAACGCTGGAACAGGACTCAGCATCCGTACTGGTTCCGTTATGGCATACCTCTCGCCCGACATGACATGGGAACACTACAATACCGGCAACCGCCTGTTCTCGTGGGGCATGAACTGCAACCTCACATGGTGGGCTAAAGACCGGTTGGCAGTAATCGCAAATGCCGGATGGAAGAACAGGAGCTATTCTGCCATCTCCACAACCGAATATGCCAATCCGCTTAAAGCCGATGTGTCCATAGCTTGGTATCCTACGGAGCAAATACAGATTTCGGCTGGCGTAAACTATCTCGGCGGAGTGCGAAAGCAATCGACCACCATCGACATGCCCGACTACTATCAACACCAGCGTGTTTCGTTCCGCAGCGAAAGCTTCCGTCCTTGGATTCTTTTTGCATACACGATACGAAAGCATAGTAAGCTGCAAATCGACAACAGAATGCCTTCTCCCGAGTTTTAATGTACGAACTTTCACCATCGTGCGGCGGACGCAATCCGATCGGGTGGCGGACGCAATCTGATCGGGTGGCGAACGCAATCTGATCGGACGGCGGACGGAACACGATGCGTCGTCTATAAGGTTCGGAGTTAAGAAGTTGAAAAAAATGAGAACAAATAGTGAGTATTATCCAATAAAATCGTTACCTTTGTAAAATTAAAGTCTGTATCACAAGACTTAAAGCCAACACCCCGAAACAACAAACAATACCCCGAGACAAAAGGATATCAAAAGAACACATTAAACAAATAAAGAAAAGAAAGATGAAGACTGTTTATGATTTCTCGGTGAAAGACAGAAAAGGTAAGAGCGTGTCGCTGAAGGAGTATGCCAACGAAGTGCTGCTCATTGTGAACACAGCTACAAAATGCGGCTTCACACCGCAGTACGAGGAGCTGGAGAAGCTCTACGAGAAGTATCATGCGCAGGGATTCGAGGTGCTCGACTTCCCGTGCAACCAGTTCGGCGCACAGGCTCCTGGCACCGACGAGTCGATACACCAGTTCTGCAAGCTCACGTACAACACCGAGTTCCCGCGCTTCAAGAAGGTGAAGGTGAACGGCGACGACGCCGACGACCTCTTCAAGTTCCTCAAGGAGCAGAAGTCGTTCGCAGGCTTCGACCCTGCACACAAACTCACACCGGTGCTCGAGGAGATGCTCGCCAAGGATGCGCCCGACTATAAGGAGACAGCCGACATAAAGTGGAACTTCACAAAGTTCCTCATCAACAAGCGCGGAATGGTAGTGGCTCGATTCGAACCGACAGAGAGCCTCGACAATATCGCAAAGCAGATTGAAGAGATTATCTAAGGTGGTGTGGTGTTGAGATGTTGTTGTGTTGACATATCTCAACACCTCAACATAACAACACCACAACCCCACATATCTCAACACCTCAACATAACAACATTACAACACCACATACAACCCCACATATCTCAACACCACAACATCTCAACATAACAACTTGTAATAAAATCAATAGAAATGGAAAATAGAGAACATGTGCGTTGCCTCATCGTGGGCAGCGGTCCGGCAGGCTACACTGCTGCAATATACGCTGGACGCGCCAACCTCAGCCCGGTAGAATACTGCGGCATTCAGACTGGCGGTCAGCTCACACAGACTACCGTCGTAGAGAACTTCCCCGGCTACCCCGAGGGCGTGGACGGCAATCAGATGATGCAGGACTTGCGCCAGCAGGCTCTGCGCTTCGGCGTGGACATGCGCGAAGGCTCAATCGCAAAGGTCGACTTCTCGCAGAAGCCCTACGTGCTCACCACAGACACGGGCGCGGAGATTGAGGCAGACACCGTGATCATCGCTACCGGAGCAAGTGCCAAATACCTCGGACTCGACGACGAGAAGAAGTACAACGGACAGGGCGTGAGCGCATGTGCCACATGCGACGGCTTCTTCTACCGCAAGCGCACCGTTGCCGTAGTGGGCGGCGGCGACACAGCGTGCGAGGAGGCTCTCTATCTGGCTGGTCTCTGCAAGAAGGTGTACATGATTGTGCGCAAGCCTTACCTGCGTGCATCTGACGTGATGCGCAAGCGCGTGGAGGAGAACGAGAAGATCGAGATTCTCTACGAGCACAACACTCTCGGACTCTTCGGCGAGGACGGCGTGGAGGGTGCTCACCTCGTGAAGCGCAAGGGCGAGCCCGACGAGGAACGCTACGACATCGCTATCGACGGCTTCTTCCTCGCTATCGGCCATAAGCCGAACACCGACGTGTTCCGCCCGTTCGTCGACTGCGACGAGACCGGCTACATCAAGACCATCGACGGAACGCCGCGCACTAACGTGGAGGGCGTGTTCGCTGCCGGCGACTGCGCCGACCCGAACTACCGCCAGGCTATCGTGGCTGCAGGCTCAGGCTGCAAGGCTGCGCTCGAGGCTGAGCGCTGGCTTACTGAGCACAACCTGTAACATAGGAGGGTATGGCATCCTGCCATACCCACGCAACCTCTAATGTTTACATAGGAGGGTATGACATCCTGCCATACCCACGCAGCCTCTAATGTTTACATAGGAGGGTATGGCATCCTGCCATACCCACGCAACCTTAAATCGAGGGTTAACAAGTAAAAACAAAATATAGGGCAAATTGTAGGAGGCTACGGCAAGAAAGCCGTAGCCTCCTATTATATCAACCAAAACATGACAATCCTCCTCACCGTAGCCGCCTACTTCGCGGCTCTTATGCTCTTCAGCCGCCTCACCGCACGACGCGGCGACAACAACGAGACCTTCTTCCGCGCCAACCGACGCTCGCCGTGGTACATGGTGGCGTTCGGAATGGTGGGCGCTTCCATCTCGGGCATCACGTTCGTGAGCGTGCCGGGCATGGTGATGCGCACCGATATGACATACGTGCAGACCTGCATCGGCTTCATCCTCGGCTACTTCGCCATCGCCTTCCTGCTACTGCCGGTCTACTATCGGCTGAACCTGACGACCATCTACTCGTATCTGAAGGAGAGGCTCGGCAAGCGGTCGTACAAGACCGGCGCATGGTTCTTCCTCACGTCAAAGATGACGGGCGCAGCGGTGCGCTTCTACGTCGTCTGCATCATTCTGCAACGCTTCGTGTTCGATGCCGTGGGCGTGCCGTTCCCCGTAACCGTCGTGGGCATGACGCTGCTCATCTGGCTCTACACACGCCGCGGCGGCATCAAGACACTGGTGTGGACCGACACGTTCCAGACCACCTGCATGTTTGCCGCGCTGCTCCTTATTATATATAATGTGACACAACAACTGGGCATGAGCGTGGGCGAAGCCGTGCGGGCGGTGGCTGCCGACGGACACAGCCGCATGTTCGTGTGGGACGACTGGGTGTCGACGCAGAACTTCTGGAAGCAGCTGCTCAGCGGAGCTTTCATCGCCATCGTGATGACGGGCTTGGATCAGGACATGATGCAAAAAAACCTCACGTGCAAATCGCTACGTGAGGCTCAAAAGGATGTGTGTACGTATGGTTTCGCCTTCGTACCAGCCAACCTGCTGTTCATGGCTCTGGGCGTGCTGCTTATGATGCTAGCGCAGAAGGAGGGCACACCGCTGCCTGCGGCTGGCGACGAACTGCTGCCGATGTTCGCTGCGACGGGCGCATTGGGTACTGTGGTGACGGTGTTCTTCACCATCGGCATCGTGGCGGCATCGTTCTCCAGTGCCGACTCGGCGCTCACCGCGCTCACCACGAGCTACTGCGTTGACATCTGCGAGCGCCCCGAGGACGAGCATCTGCGCCACCGTGCGCATGTGGGCATCGCCGTGGTGTTCGTGGCGTTCATCCTGCTGTTCCGTATGCTCAACTCTACGAGTGTCATCGATGCCATCTACGTGCTCTGCTCATACACCTACGGTCCGTTGTTAGGTTTGTTCGCCTTCGGACTGCTCACGCACCGCGCCGTCAACGACCGCCTCGTGCCCTATGTATGCCTCGCCTCCCCCCTACTCTGCTACGCTCTCGACATCACCGCGCAGCATCTCTGGGGCTACCGCTTCGGCTACGAGCTGCTCATGATCAACGGAGCGTTCACCTTCGCAGGGCTGTGGGCTACGAACAGCGCAAAGAAATATGAAAACTCCCAATGATTTCACACTATACGTTAGGATGCAAAAACTCCCACAGATTTCACAGATCTGCACAGATGCTGATTGCGTTATTCTCCCACAGAACACACAGAACCTTTTGCTATAAAAATCTGTGTAAATCTGTGAAATCTGTGGGAGTTTTTCTCAGCAAGAAGTTTCTGTGTGTTCTGCGAATTCTGTGGGAAATTATCTCAACAGAAGGTTCTGTGTATTCCGCGAATTCTGTGGGAAATTATCTCAGCAGAAGGTTCTGTGTAAATCTGTGAAATCTGTGGGAGAATATCTCAGCAGAAGGTTCTGTGTATTCCGCGAATTCTGTGGGAGATTATTATCAGCAGAAGGTTCTGTGGGTTCTGCGAATTCTGTGGGAGATTTTCTCTGTGGGTGCGTGGGTATGGCAAGGATGCCATACCCTCCTACAATACATCTGTGGGAAGAGAAAGATTATAAGCCTGACCAGACACTCGGGTTGAACGTCTTCTCGACCTGCGCCTCCACATCATCAGGGAGGTTGCAGAAAAAGTCGATGCCTGTGCGCTTCTCAAGCTCTGCGATAGAGATGGCGTGTGAGCCCAACGTCTCGTTCGTGCGCCACGCATTTGTCTGTTCGCTCCAGAACGCCATGCCTGCATATCCGAACGAGCTCTTGCGCAGGATAGCCATGTAGAAGTACTTCGGCACGATGAGCTTGCCCCCGATGCGCGTGATGATGTTCGTCTCGCTGTCGATTGTTCCACCCTTGCAAACGAAGATAGTATCCGTTGCAGAGAGCTTGTCAGCCCACTTGCGCAGCTGGTTCTCCATACGCACCCACAAGCCATTGTTACCACTGTCGTCGAAACCATTAAACTTATGATACTGCGGTTGCATATTCGTCATTACGAACGTCTGAGAGTTCATCTCCTTTGAAGCAGTGCGGTCGCCGCTCGGACAGATGTGGCCACGATCGTAGCCAGGGAAGTAAGTGTACTCGCCCCAATACTCGTTGCTATTGAGGTTGGTTTGGTCGAAGAAGAAGTTTGACTCACGCGAATACTTGCCCGAGTATCCTTTGTGCATCTGATAGCACGTCCAGCGCTGCGAACGCTTGTCGCAGTCCCACTCCACAGAGAAGTTTACGCCATCTTTATCGTAAGATGTAGATGTCATGCGATAGACAATAACCTTCTGCTTGCCCGTCTTCTTTAGAGCTGGGAATTCCCTGCGCTGAATAGCCTTGTTGTAGCCGTTGGCAGCCGACGGAATGTTGGCATTCTTGTTCTTCTTATCAACCTGACCACTCTGATTGGCATCGCCCTCATCGTCGTCGCCTCCACAAGCGGTGAAGGTGAGCGCAGAGAGCATCATCACAACAACAGTTGCATAGCGCAGCGCGTATTTAAAACATTGTTTCATCCGTTATTTTCCTTTAAAGTCCCTTTTACTCTTTTACTTTTTTACTCTTTTACTTTTTTACTTTTAAAAAATATGTTTTGTGGGGGCGTGGTATGGGCAAGATGCCCATACCTCCTACTTTTTACCTTTTTACTCTTTTACTTTTTTACTTTTAAACAAAAAAGAGAGTATGTTCCATACGTATATGCAACTACGGATGGAACACACTCTCAATATTCTATTTCAAAAATAGAGCGTGTCTATTTGAAGTATATATCTCGTTCTTTTCCTTACTTGCGAACCTTTGCGTAGCGGTTCATGAACTTATCTACGCGACCTGCAGTATCGACAAGCTTGCTCTTACCAGTATAGAACGGGTGAGATGTGCTTGAGATTTCGACTTTTACCACTGGGTAAGTTTCGCCTTCAAACTCTACTGTCTCTGTAGCCTTGCATGTAGACTTTGTAAGGAACATATCGCCGTTGGACATATCCTTGAATACGACGGGGCGATAGTTTTCTGGATGAATTCCCTTCTTCATTTTGTTTAAATTGTTATAGTGTTAAATAAATAATTCGCTTTCAAATGCTTAGCGGATGCAAAGTTACGACTTTTTTACGAGACCCACAAATTTTTGAAAACAAAAATTCCAAGCCACCTCATCGTTTGAAATGGCTTGGAATAGGAATGTATCAGCTAATGATATTTACTTCTTATAAAGGAAAGGCAATATAGCCTTAATCTCTTCGTATGCGCCAAAGCTTGTAAACTCTGTATCGTACTGTATGGTCTTACCCATTTCGTTGTTCTTGATACTAACAGTCTTATCGCTGTTGACAGTAATAGTCCAAATATGACCACTTGCAGGAAGTTCTGCAGAACGGCTAAAGCTATTATACGCTCCGTTCATAAAGTAGTAACCTGTAGCATCCTGAATAGTGTATCCACCATCAACTTTCTTGATAGTAAAGGCATTAGCGTCAGAAACCTTTACAGTTCCGTTGCTCTCTGTTACGCTTACAGGGTTCTTGAGGTAACCGTAATTGTATGTAGCAGCCAACGGAGAGGCAGCGAGGTAACCTGCATCTGTCTTTGCAACCAATACGTATGTACCATCAGTAATTTGGTTAACAAGCGTGTAAGTAGAGGTGGTTGATGTTTCTGGTTGATCAGGCTCTGTAGAACCACCGTCAACAACTCCACCATCAGCAGTAGTGAGAGAGAAATCGTCAACAAGGAGGTCCTTGCCAGGATTCTTTATAACAGCAATAACAAGAGCTACTGTTGTCTTTTCTGCGAGTGTGAACTCATGGCTGATTGCAGTCCACTCTGTATTTGTCAACTTGTCGTACTTCTTAGCATAGATATAATCGTTGCCTCCGCTAATCTTACCATCAACAACCTTAACATAGCCATAGTCTACAACCGCACCATCAGCAGTAGCAGCCTTTGTATAGAACGACATCTTGTATGTACCTGGCTTCAAAGTGAGTTCCTTGTATGCAAGACGCTGGTTCTTTGCACCACCTGCAACACATACAGAATACTGGCCGCTATGAGCATCTGTGCTCTGTGACAGTTTGGCATTGCTTGCAGAAGAAGCCGACTTCCAATTGTTAGGAAGGCTATTTGTCCATGCCTCGAAATCACCATTTGAAACGAGATTTGATCCAGCTGGTGTGTCAGGAGTATCGGGAGTGTCAGGCTTGCCTGGAGTAACCATTGGTGTGCCGTCGCCCTTAATTGTGAAGTTGTCAACCTCCCAACCACCAGAGTTTTCGTCTGTACTTGTGTACTTGAAACCAATGTAAACCTTATTGCCACAATATTCTGTAAGGTCGATATCACCAGACTCTACAAACGTCCAGCTTGTACCTGCCGGATAATTTGGAACAACGAGTTGTTTCCAAGTAGCTGTGCTAACATCGCCTGTGTAGTCGGTAGAAGCCCAAACTGTCATCATGTCCTTCATTGTGCTAACATCGCTAAGCTTGTTGATAGCATGTGAGAACGCAAGAACAGCCTTCTTGCTATCTGCGAGGTTAATAGCTGGAGAAACAGCCCAAGACTCTGATGCATGGCTTGCATTGTTTAAGAATGCAGAAGCGTTAAGATAGCCATTATTATTGTAAGAAGCCACCTTCCAAACTCTTGTCAAACCGCCTGTGAGGTTTACATCTTTAAATTCAAATGCGGTTGTATTGTCGTCAAATGCCTCTGAATACAATGTCGGAACTTCAGTTGTTGAACCGCCGTTACCACCGCCTGGAATTTCATAAGCAGCAGGAACGTCCTCGCAGCTTGTGAATGTGAATGCTGTCATTGTTGCGACGAGCATTGAGAAAAATATCTTTTTCATATTCTTTTGTTTGTTTGCTTGTTATATAATATATAATAATGTAAGATAGCCTTACTTCTCTTCTGCCGGCTGATTCTTCTCTGGCTCGAGCACTTCGATGTCGGAGAGTGTGCGCAGCACGAGCTGCACTGTTGTGCCGTAAGACGATGTTGCGCTGGTCTTGTAAACGGTGAGGATACCGGTTACGTTAAGCTTGCCCTTCGGCAGTTTCTCGGCAGCGAACTTAGCGTAGCAGCTTGTACGGATGCCGATCTGCTTCTTCTGACCAGTGTAACCCTTGAAGTAGCGTGTCACGCCGTGGCCTGTAGTGGCACCTTCTGCCTCAGGAGCGAATGTGACGGTGCCGTCGGCTGTGTCGAACTCCACACCCTTCAGTGTCACAATCTGTCCAGAGTACTTCTGTGCAACGGTCTCATCGTTGAGTGTGCTGATTTCAGAAGTCTCGAACACGTGAGGTACCACGAGCGAAGCGTCGGGCTTGCCGAGAATCTTGAAGCGTGTCTGCCATTCTGCACGGCTGATGCGGCTCGGGTAAGTCTGGTTCTTCTTGAAGTCGGTGTACGGGATACCCAGCTGTGGTTGTGTGCGATATACGCCATAGTAGAGTCCGCCAAGGTCAACGAGAATCTCCTGACCAACCTGCAGCTGACCGTTGATGCCGCCCTGAGCAACGCTGATGATGATACCACCGGTAGCATCCTCGATCATAACCTGGCTATAGATATTGCCAGAGATATCGTTGCCTGTGACGCGACCCTTGATCTGCACACCGTCGGCGATGCGCACTGTGTCGTTCACTACATCCTTCAGTTGTGCACCGTACTTTGCCTTAAGATCAGCAATAGAAACGACATTGGTCTCCTGAAGCTGGTTGTTGCCGAACGGTGCCACCTCGCCAGTAGGGTCGGTCCAGTCCTCATCCATACATGATGTAGCAGAAAGACCTATAACAAGCGCGAAGAGCGCGAGTTTCAGATATTTTATACTTTTCATCTTCTTTCTGTGATTTAGAATTTATAAGTAATGTTCAGCATACCGTTTGTACCTAAGGCGTAGAACTTGAACGGGTTCTTCTCGAACGAGTAGCCACGTACGTTCAGGCTCTGTGTGTAGTCGCTTCGGCTCTGCTCGTAACCACCTGTAACGATGTCGCGGTTGTTGAGGATGTTCTGAACCATGAGGTTGATTGAGAGCGATCCGTGCTTGAGGTAGATGCTGCGACCGATTGAGCCGTCGAGCATGAAACCGCCGTGACCCTTAGCCTGATCGAGTGCTCCGGAAACGATTTCGCCGGTCACGTCGTTGATAATCGGCTGACCGAGTGCCTTCATCACATCGTTACGGTTCTTCACGTTCTTGTGGAAACGGTAGTTAGGCGAGTACGACAGGTAGATGCGGTCGTAGTAGTTGCAGTTGAGGTCGATGAACCAACCTTTCTGATGATAGCTTACGCCGAGGCTGAGAGCGGTGAGCGGTGTGCCGCTGTCGCGCATACCCTTATTGTGGATATAGTCGTAGTTGTCACCTGTCTGGGCGGTGCCGTACAGTGTGGCATCTGTAGACTTCATGTAGCAGAGCTTAGAGTTGTTCGTAATCTTAGCCTCGCTGATTGTACCGATGAGCTTAATGTCGAGGAAGCTTGCGAGCTTGAACTTAGCGCCGAGCTCTGCACCATAGTACGACTTGTTCATATCGGTCATAGACACATAGATGAACGAGTTGCTATCGTCGTTATAGAAGTTCTGCCAGTCGGATACGTTAGTCATGCGGCTGTAGTAGCCCTTCACATTGAGGTGGAGCCAAGAGTTCTCGTACATATAGCCGAGCTCTGTACTGAAGATGCGCTCGTTCTTGAGTCCCTGAACGAAGTCGTTGTTGATCTCTGGCGACATGAACGCTACACGTGCTTCTGGTGCGCGGTGCTCATAGCCTACGCCGAGCGAGAGTACGTTGCCACGACCGAGTGTGAGGTTAGAACCGAACTTGAAGCCACCATCAACGAATTCTGCTCGCTTGCTCTTGCCGAACGAGTTGTCGGCAGCCAAACCGTTACGCATCTTGCCGTCACGCTGGAAAGAGGTGTAGCCGAGCTTAGCAGCTACGGTATAGTTAGCCCAACCGAAGTTCTCTGTGTACGAGCTCCATACCTTGCCCTTGTTGATGAGCAGGTTGTAGTCGTAGCAGAAGCGGTCGCCTTCCTTAACGACTGCGTTAGGATGGTTGAGGTCGTACTGTGCTTCGGGCGAAGTAGCTGTGTACTTATCTGATATAAGATATGTATTGATGTTATGGAACTGGGTAGCACCGAGCAAGTCATCCATTGTCTGGTAGTGCATTGCCTTATTGGTAGCTGCAAGTACGCCTACGTTTACCTTCTTGTCCTTGTCAATCTGGTGATTGAATGTAGAGGCAAACGAGAGCATCAGGTTGTCGTTGTGCTTAGCCTGGATGTAGTACATAGCGTCGCCGCCCTGTGCTGCTGCGTTCTTGTTTGAGTAGTAGAGGCGATCCCAGTTGATCTGACGATTAGCCTTTGATGCACGCCAATAGTTGTATGATGTCAACCAATCCTCGTAAGCCTGCTCTGTGCGATATGTAGAGTTTTCGCTATTCCACACGTCGTAGTAGCTTGACGGCATATTCTTCCAGTAGTTGGGATGCGGATTGTCAGCATTGTTGTAGTTGAGCTTTGTGCTCTTGTACATAGAGTACTTGCCGAAGAACGATGTAGTGAGCTTCGAGTTCTCGTTGAAGTTCCAGTCCCATGTGAGGATTGCACTTGGAGCGTAGTCGTTCACCACGCGCGAGTTGCGCTTCTTACCGTTCTGATAGCCCCAATAAGGGTTGTAGTAGCGGTTGTTGGCGAGCCAATACATCTCGTCTGTACCTGCGCCCTGTGTAGAACGCTCGGTCGGGTTGCCCCATGTAGAGAGCGAGAGGCTGTGCTTACCCATCACCTTCTGCACGGCAAGGAAGTAAGAGAGCGAGTTGTAGAATGTGCCCTCTACGTAGCCGTTGCGTGCCCAACGATAGCTCACGCCACCAGTGAACGCCCAGCCTTTCTCTGAGAGACCAGTGCTATAGGTGTACATGCCACGCAGAGTGTAGTTGCGGTTAGCACCACTGAGGGTCATACGATGACCTACAGGCATTGCCGACGGACGGAAGTTGTAGTTGTTGGAGCCACCCATGCCAGACATGGTGAAGTTGTTGCCTTCAAACGGAAGGGCGAACTCCTGGTTGCGGGTCATGTTGTTCAGACCGCCGACCTGAGAGTAACGGAACTGTCCGCTCTCCATGTCGTTCAGCTGCAAGCCATTGAGATAAACCTCATTGTACTTCTGGTCGAAAGCACGATAGCGGAAACGTGCCGGTGAGAACAGATAGCCCACCTGGCTGGCATAGATGTCGGTGTTGGAGTTGACGATTGTCACGTTCTGTGTCATGTCATCGTCCTCACCGAGCTGTGCCTCAGTGAAAGTGAAGGCAGCCTCGCTTGCAGCTTCGCTATGATAACCGATCGAGTCGGTCTGTGTCTGAGCGAAAGCAGACGGAGCGCAGCACATTGCCAACACTGCTAATTTAAGCTTCTTTTGCATGTAATGTTTATAATTAAGTTTTAAATTTTCGTTTCTAAATCAACTACTACTTTTTTTATTTCATTCGATTAGGGTAGTTTAAGAAATAGATTGCAAAGTAACACATTTTTATTCAATTAATGAAACATTTCCATATTTAATTTTTATTAAGTATATGTTTCAATGCAGAACATGCCAACGGATTGGAAAACAATCGCAATTTCATGCAAAAAAAACACGAAATAGGGCACAATGATAACAAATTACTGTAACTTTGTAGGCGTGTATCACGTACACGCAGTGTGTAACGAATAAAAACAAAAAACAAATAACTCAAATGAAAAAAAATCTCTTTATCCTCGCCTTACTCCTATGCATGACATTGGGAGCATCGGCTCAGAAGAAATTCAATCTCTATGCCGTAGGTTTCTACAACCAGGAAAACCTCTTCGACACTTGCCACGATGAGGGCAAGCGCGACTACGACTTCCTGCCTAACGGCGCATACAAATGGAACGGACTGAAATATAGCCACAAACTACGCAATATGTCGCAGGCATTAGCCGACCTTGGCACTGACAAGCTGCCGGGCATCGGATGCGCCCTCATCGGACTCTCGGAGGTGGAGAATTCGAAGGCACTCGACGACCTCACAGCACAGCCTGCTCTGAAGCAGCGCGGATATAAATATGTACATGTAGAGGGTCCAGACCGCCGCGGCATCGACTGCGCGCTGCTCTACAACCCTCGCTTCTTCACCGTGAAGGATGTGCGCCTCGTGCCATACGTTCCCGAGGAGAAGAAGGACTCTAACTACGTGACACGTGGCTACCTCACCGTTAGCGGCACGCTCGCCGGCGAACACGTGGCTGTAATCGTGTGCCACTGGCCGAGCCGTTTCGCCACATCCTACTACCGCGAGGTGGCTGGCAGACAGGTGCGCGTAGTGAAGGACTCGCTGCTGAACGCCGACCCCAACTGCAAGGTGTTCGTGATGGGCGATATGAACGACGACCCTACAAACAAGTCGATGACCGAAGGACTCTCTTGCAAACCGTCTATCGAGAAGACGGGCAAGGACGACATGTATAACCCGTGGTATAACATTCTCACAAAGCAGGGCAAGGGCACACTGTTCTACAACGGCTCGTGGAACCTCTTCGACCAGATCGTGATGACTCCGAACCTGCTCAACCCGAAGGGCGTGAAGGACTTCTCTACTCTGAAGTACTTCCAGCATCAAATCCATATCCGCCCGTACCTCATACAGAGCGAGGGCAAGTACAAGGGCTCGCCGAAGCGTACCACCGCAGGCGGTGTATGGCTCGACGGCTATTCCGACCACTTGCCGGTAGTGGTGTATCTGGTGAAGGAGCAGAAATAATGAATACCGAACGCCATCCCTTCACCCCGTTTCTCCCCGACGGCTGCCGGCTGCTCATGCTCGGCAGCTTTCCGCCGGGCGAACAGCGCTGGTCGATGCGGTTCTACTACCCCAACTTCACCAACGACATGTGGCGCATCTTCGGGCTATGCTTCTTCAACGACAAGCTGCACTTCGTCGACACCGAAGCAAAGACGTTCCGACTCGACCGCATCATCCCGTTCCTCAACGAGCACCGCATCGGCATGTACGACACGGCGACGGCGGTGCGCCGACTGAAGAACACGGCGTCGGATAAGGACTTAGAGGTGGTGGAGTCTACAGACCTGAAGGCTATGGTGCGCTCCCTACCCTCGCTCACCGACATCGTGACCACCGGGCAGAAAGCCACCGACGTGCTCTGCGCGTGCTTCGACATAAAGGTGCAGCCGAAGGTTGGCGAGAACGTGCAGTTCGGCTTCGACGACAGAACACTGCGTCTATGGCGTATGCCGAGCAGCTCGCGCGCCTACCCCATGAAGCCCGAACGCAAGGCAGAGTTCTACAGCCGCATGTTCAGCACATTATACGACCAAGCTTAAGAATATGACAAACGACAAGATAACAATAATTGGTATTGCCGGCGGTACAGGCTCCGGCAAGACCACTGTAGTGAAGAAGATTGTTGAGGCACTGCCGCCGCACCACGTGGCTGTCGTACCACTCGACTCGTACTATAACGACACGTCGCACATGACCGAAGAAGAGCGCCGGGCTATCAACTTCGACCATCCCGATGCGTTCGACTGGAAGCTACTGATAAAGCAGATTAACGAGCTGCGCGAGGGCAAAGCTATCGAACAGCCTACGTACTCGTACCTGAAGTGCAACCGCGAGAAGGAGACGATACACGTGGAGCCGAAGCCGGTGATTATCGTGGAGGGCATTATGACACTGCTCAACAAGCGTCTGCGCGACATGATGGATCTGCGCATCTTCGTCGACTGCGACCCCGACGAGCGACTCATACGCAACATACAACGCGACACTATCGACCGCGGACGCACCGTGTCTATGGTTGTCGACCGCTACCTGAAGGTGCTCAAACCTATGCACGAGCAGTTCATTGAGCCGACAAAGCGCTTCGCGCACGTCATCATACCAGAGGGTGGAGACAACCTGAAGGGCATCAACATGGTGTGCAAGTACATCGAAAGCATCGTTGAGAAATAGTCCGCGTCGGTCGATGCGGATTATCAATATGCATTGCTTGAGAGCTAACACACTTAGTATGCGATTTGAATAGTAACGCTTTTAAATATTTTACCTTTTAAACACTTTTGGGGCAGCGTGGTATGGGCAAGATGCCCATACCTCCTATCTTTTTACTTTTTTACTTTTAAACAAGTTCGAGCCCTAACGATTCGACGAACGCTCGCACTTCCTTCTGCTGCATCAGCTCGTCGTACACCTCTTTCTTTGTCTTTCGGCGGCTTATCTCTTCTGCCTCAGCGAGGCGCAGCGATATTGACACATTTCCGTTGTGCAGTGCCTTGGCGAGCGTGACGCGTATGCGACCTTTTATCTCGTTTACCTGGTCGAGCAATATCTGGTTGTCTACCAGCACCTCGATATCGGGGAAGGTGGTGATACGCGGTTGCATGTTCTTCATTCGGGAAGCAAGCCCCACCATCTTCTGCGGCATACGGTTGCACATCGAGAGCCATTGCAGATCGAGGAACTCCTGCGTGAACTGCTCGTTCTCATCCTTGTTTGTCTCTTCCGCCTCTTTCTTTGCCGCCACCGCATCCTTGCGCTGCAAGCTTTGGAAGGTCATGCCGAGCGACGAGAGTTTCAAGCGTGGTACGCCGGCAGACAACTTGTCGGAGACGGCTTCCGAACCCGATGCGGCGGTCTGCGAAGTAGGAGCCTCAGCTGAAACATGGCTCACCGAGGCATGGCTTACCGGAGCAGCCACCTGCTGAGCCACTTTCGTCCGGGTGAAATCAAGAAGTTTGAACAGGGTTTTCAGCTGCTTGGGGCTACGCCCCGCACTGTCGGCATCCTCCGGCTGCGTGATCTGTGCCACCTGGATGAGTGTCAGCTCTACGAGCAGACGTTTGTTGCTGCTTTGACGGTAGCTTAGGTCGCACTGGTTCATCAGCTTCAGCGCCTTGTAGAGGAACTGCGTGGGACACGCCTTTGCCTGTGCACTGTACTTCTCACGCTGTTTCTCGCTCACCTCAAGGAGCTTCAGCGTCTGCGCATCCTTAGCCATGAGCACGTTGCGCACGTGCGAAGCGAGTCCGTTGATAAGATTACCACCGTCGAAGCCTTTCTCTATTATCGAGTTGAGGAGCACCATGCACTCGCTCACCTTGTTCGCCAACGCATAGTCGACGAACTTGAAGTAGTTGTCGGTGTCGAGCTCGTTTAGGTCCTCAATCACCTTTGCGTATGTGATGTTGCCCTGGCAGAAGCTTGCCGTCTGGTCGAAGATAGAAAGGGCATCGCGCATACCGCCATCAGCTTTCTCGGCGATGAGTGCCAATGCCTCTTCCTCGTAGGTGATGCCTTCCTTCTCTGCCACATACTTCAGGTGGTTGATGGTGTTCTCCACGCTCATGCGCTCGAAGTCGTAAATCTGACAACGCGAGAGGATGGTTGGCAAAATCTTGTGCTTCTCGGTGGTGGCGAGGATGAACACCACGTGTGCAGGCGGCTCCTCCAGTGTTTTCAGGAAAGCGTTGAACGCTGCCTGCGAGAGCATGTGCACCTCGTCGATGATGAACACCTTGTACTTGCCCACTTGCGGTGGTATGCGTGTCTGCTCCATGAGCGACTTGATGTGCTCCACGGAGTTGTTGCTGGCAGCATCAAGCTCGAAGATATTGTACGAGCGTCCTTCAGCAAACGCTTTGCAGCTTTCGCACTCGCCACATGCCTCGCCCTCAGTAGTAGGGTTCATGCAGTTGATTGCCTTCGCGAAGATGCGTGCACACGTCGTCTTGCCTACTCCGCGCGGTCCGCAGAACAGGTAGGCGTGCGCCAATTTGCCACTCTTCACGGCATTCTTCAACGTAGCGGTGAGAGCAGCCTGCCCCACCACCGAGTCGAATGTCATCGGGCGGTACTTACGCGCCGATACTATATATTCTCCCATATCGTGATTTTACTTTATACTTTCTACTTCTTCTACAGTCAGACCACTATATTTTGCAGCCTGCTCTACCGACAGACCATTGCTCAACATAGATTTAACAATATCCTTCTTTGCTTCTGCACGACCCTCAGCACGACCCTCAGCAAGTCCTTCTTCGCGTGCATTGCCAAGCACATCATTCTGTATCATCACAGCGTTGATGTGCTCATCATAAGCATAGCGCTCGGCATCGGTCATCGAATAATACTGAAGTTTTTTGCGTGCCTCCTGCAATCCTGGAGCAGTGGTGTTCTCCTTTATAACTCCACTCTTCAAGTAAGCAACCCACTCCTCCAACGGAGTTACCGCTACCTTGTCAAACTCGTTGACACGCACAAGAATGTACTCGGGGAATATCTCTGCCGGACTCTTCTGCACTAAAGCGCCTTTTTCCTTAGCCGTTATAACGAGTTGGTCGTTTGTATGCACACCGATGAACTTGTTCTGTCCTACATACAGGTAGTCGGCACCCTTACCTATATCGAAATAGAGGATGCTTATAGAATACACCTTCTTCACCTCCTTGTATGTATCACCGAGATGAATATGCTCGGTGATGGCTTTCGCTACGCCATACAGGATGCGCTCCAGATAATAAAGCTCGCTTGTGTTCTGCACCTCTACAAGTATTATCTCACCCTTAGAGTTTCGTGCTTTGATGTCCACACGGTTGAACTTATCATCTGGTGTCTGCTGATTGCCTTCACTCTCAAGTATCTCCACAATCTTCACCTCCTCACCGATAAACACGGTAAGGAAACCTTCCAACACATCGAAGTTGGCTTTCTGACGGAGCAAGCGCTTGATAGCCCAGTCAAAACGTATGTATCTATCTTTCAGTCCTCCCATAATACAATAAGTTTAATGCTACTTTACAAAGTTACAATTATTATTCTGAAAACACGGCATGAAGCAATTAATTTTTATTGTTGTCCTGTAAATAATACATCTCCCTTATATTGCTTCATGCCTTTCTCATATTGCCGCAGCAGAACAACAATATTGCCGCAGCAGAACAACAATGTTGCCGCAGAAGGACAACAATATTGCCGCAGAAGGACAACAATGTTGCCGCAGAAGACTAATGAGAACGACGTAGCAGATTAGACAACGGATAGAATGATAGATGAATGGTAGATGTCTGGTAGATAGGCTGGCAGATATAGCTCTCGGAAGCACATCTGCCAGCCTTTAACATGCTCGTAATGTGTAAGTTGCAGCGACACTGGGAGATATGGCAGATTTTTTCGCGTACTGATACTTTACTATGATATATTGCTTCTATATAAAAAAGGGTTTTCCGAATGAACAAAAAAGGCTATGACATTGCTGCCATAGCCTGATATCTGATGTGAAGTTATATCTTCATCTTATAGTTTAACCTTATACAAGATTGCGATGTTTCGCTTGACTGTCTCGTTGTCCGGGTCGAGCTCGTGCCAACGCATAAAGTATTTACGAGCCAACTCCTTGCTCTTCTTCACATTGAAGTAGTAGCCAACCAAATAACGAGTTGCCATCAACTGCCAAGAAGCATTTGCAGAAACGCTATTATACAGCTGCAAAGCAGGTTGCAATCCAACGCCTGCCTCTTGATCAGGGTCAATTAACGGACTCAACTGAAGCTGATTGATATAGCCATAGTCTGCATAATCAGGGAATCGTTCTGCAGCCTGTCCATATATATCAAAGGCTTTCTTATAAGCTGCCACCTGCTCCATTCCGACACACTCTTCCGCCTTATCCTTATACATCGCAGCATAGTTCTGCAGATGGAAATAGTTCAGCTTACCATTGCTCTCAACAGTATTGATATACTCTTGATAAGCCGTTTCTGCCTTATCGTATTCGCCCATATCCTTATAGGTGTTACTGATAACACCCATTGCAGAAGCTACCTGATCATCTTTAATTGTCGGGCTCTTTAGCAATTCCTTCAACACATCTATTCCCTGATTTAACTTATTGTTATTAATAAGTGCCTTACCATAATTCAAGTAATTCAAATCGGTAATAGCAGTGTCTTTGCTTGCGATCAAAGTTTCACTATACTCCAATGCCCTTGAAGCGAACAACTTCTTATACTCATAAAGAGCATCACCCTGCTGCTTCTTTACAAGATCATACGCTCTGTTCGCCCAATCCGCACCAGTGGAGAGAATATAATAGTATGCAGGATATCTTACCAAACCACTATCGCAAATATTCATAATGCGCGTATAGAGTTGCAACTTTGTGTTACCATCGGCATTGTCCACAAAAGTATATACCATTCGGGCCTGTGATGTATAGTCGTCAGCCTCTAAAGAGTCCTTTTGAGCTTCATCATACAACTGAACGCCCTTTTGAATCTCATTTGTAGTAAGACCATATGCAGCATACAAACGCGCACAATCACGATTATATGGGAATGTAGGATTGGCTTCCTTAGCCATTGCGTAGATGTTTTCCAGCTTTGCTCTACGTTTACGTACTTCTTCTTGAGCCTCTGTATCGCCCGCAAACGCACGCTCTGTCACCTTGTCCAAACCTGCCTCTACAAATGATGCATACTTACGATACGTCCTGAAGTCGTTGGGAGCCATCTCTATCGCCTTCTTATAGTAGTTTACAGCTACAGTAGTGTCGTCAGCCCACTTGTAGATGTCGCCCTTGAGCATATAGGCAGGACCATAATGGGGGTCGAGCTCTATTGCTTTGTCGATATATTTCAAAGCGTATGTGGTATCGCTGACACCCGATTTGAGCCAGAAGGCATTGGCTGCGCCTACGTAGATACGTGGGCACACGCTTTTCTTGGTCTGTTGCGACTCGCAAATCTGCTGCACAATAGGTTCCACCTCAACGAGTGTGTGCGACACAATCTTCTCTATACCCAAAATTGCGGCTTCTACATCGTTGATGGTCTGCACCTTGCGTGGCGAATTAGAACTTGACGCTTTGTTAGCCTTTGTTTTATTGTCGACCTTTACTTTCTTTTCGGTCTTCGGTTTCTTCTCCTTCTTGTCTTTCAGCGAGACAGAAGCAATCGAAGGCGCAACAAGTGCGAAAGCGAGCAAGCCTATAGCGATTTTTCTCATGTTCATATCTTGTATAGCTTTAAGAGTGGCGAAGGTGTTGGTTCCTCCGCCCTATTATTTACTTATAATACGTACTGCACACCGATTATAGTGTGTACTGCACACCGAGGTTGAGTGTCTGGAACGTGCGCAGCTTCAGCATATTAACACCAAGCATATTCGGGTCATAACGCACTACGTAGAGCTGCGGTGTGAGCGTCACAGCGATGTGCTTAGCCACGTTCATCTTTATCTTGATACCTCCATTGGCACCCATAAGCGGGCTGGTGTTGTACTTTCTTGGTGAGTACGACATGGTGTGCGAACTGTTCACCTTTATCGAACCATCAGGTTCTGTACTATTGCCTAACGACAGTAGCAATGCAGGACCAGCGAACAACTCCGCCTCAAACATACGATTGCTCTGATAGCCTGAACAGAGGTTGGTGACATTCAGCAAATAGTTGAGTGCCACGAAGCCTCGCTTGTAGTTGTTCTTGAAGAGTCCGGTAGTGGTGTATTCTGTACCATACTCGGTTGTGCCGGTATAGTTGTCCGGCGCAACGCTATTGATAGACAAGTATTCGAACGAAGCACGTACGCCATGCACCTTACCGAAATGTCCTTCAACAAAGGCCTGTGCATTATAGTTGAACGCTGCGCCCTCGTATGTCTTCTTGGTGTTGAACAGCATCGTACCTGCGCCCAAACCGAAGCTAAGCGGAATGCGTGGTGCCTCATAGTCATCTTGCTTCCTCATACGATAGTTTGTAGCACGCGTATAGGCTGTGAAACCAAGACGAACCACTACTCTTTGGGCGTTGAAACGCTTCACTGCGTCTATGTTGCGATACGGTATTCGGTAGTTGTAGTTGGTGAAGCTCGGTTCGAGGAACACCTGCAAGTCGTTGCTGAGGTTATACGAGAGGTGTAAGCCTGCCGTGTAGAACGTACTGATGGTGCGCAGATGGGTCTTCTGCTCTCGCATAATCCAACTAAGACCGCCACCGAATGCCAAAGCCACGTTGAATGGTTGGTCGAAAGAGTAGTTCTTCATAAATCCTAACGGATTGATGAGAGCCTCTGCGGTTGCATCAGCGGTCATATCATGCAGGTCGACAACAGCATCGTCTTGCACTGGTATGCTTAGCATAGCGCGTCTATCCTCGTCCTGTTCGCCCATTGCCTCATGGGTTTTGTCCCATGTGGCGGAGGTGAGTCCTAAGCTAAGGCGCACACCTACCGACGGCGAGAACCATCTACCTACAGACATCTTCGTAGAGTGTCCCATCTTTGGGCTCACACCTTTACCTCCCACGCACCATGCCATGCCTCCTGAGAGCTCGGCAAACCATGGTGTACGCCATTTCTGCGGATGCCACTGCATTGTGCTGTCCACATATTCAGGGCGGTTCTTCATGTAGCGCATACGGTCCTCGATAGAGAGGTTGTTGTGCAGATAGTACACCATACCGATGTTTACGCCATAGAAGCCTCCGAACTTATTATACAGGTGTCTTGACTTGATACCTACATACGGCTCTATTGTGAGGTATCCTTGCGGACCGGTGAATATCTTTCCATGCACACCTCCACGTATTTCGTATCGTGTGCGATGGTTGTCAACTATGTTTGTTGTGTTGTGACGCACGCCAAAGCCAAACACCGTTGACACATCGAGCAGTCGAGACGGACGATAGCCGTCCATCAACGTCGAAAGACTATATATCCAGTCGACAGAACCTTGCCACTGTTTATAGTTCTTCTTGTTACCTTCATAGTAGCCAAATCCCAATCCGGCTGTAAGGCGCACTGTATGGTAAGGGTTGAACTGCTTACCCACACTCACGTGCGCCATCGTGATTGGCGAGAGGTTATAGCCTGCATATTCCAAGTCTTTATGCAATCCTCCGCCGAAGCCTAAGAAGAGGTGGTCGTACCACTTCTTTCTGAAGGTGTCGTCATAGCCACGATAGCGGTCCTCAAGCACGTACTTGAGGGCATTGAACTCCGTAGCGTAGTTGTGGCGAGTTTTGCCGATGGTGTCTTCCTCGCCCGACTCGTCCCATAGTGAGTCGGGCACCTGTGTGATAGCACGTGGAGCCACACTGAACGTTGTCGTTCTTGCTACACTACAGCTCAAGCCACCTATCAAACAAATCGCTGTTGCGTAAAGGCGTATGATGTTAATGCTCATTGTTCTTGGTCTTATTTGTTATCGTCAGCGGTGTTATCCTTGTTATCTGCCGACTGCACTTCTTCCTTTGTCTCACTTACAGCTCCGCTTTCCTCAGCCTTCTTACGGTCGGTGTAGGCTTTGAGTATCTCGAACTTCTTTCGATAAGCCGGAATATCTTTTCGCATATACTTCGACTTCTTACGGATGTCGTCGTTCACGTTGCCCTCGTTGCGATACAGGCGTATGAACTTAGGCTCCAGATCAAAGCTATGCTGGAAGTAGGCGAGGTAGAACGGCACTTTGCTTACGTCAAGCTGCGGTCCGGTGTTCTTCTTTTTATACTCGTCAAGCTGCTTGTAGTACTCTTCTGCCTTCTCGGGGTCGGTGCGTAGCAGTTCGTTCTCCTCTTCTTCCGTGAGTTCTTTGAAACCGCTGTTCGCTGCCGAGTAGTCATCTATCTGCGGTTCACGTCCCCACTCGTCAGCCCATATAATGCCTTTCAGATACCACTTCTTTGGGTTATCATCGGGCATACGGTCGATAAGAGCCTCACATTCTTTGCGCGATTTGTTAAGGTATCCGTGCAGCTCGGTGTAGATGATAGCACGGTTGTCATCGCCCGTACTGAACACGTAGCGTTCTGCTTCCTTTATCTTTGCCACCTGCTCTGGGTCGGTTATCAAGCCCTGTATATAGAACGGGTAGCCTTGCTGGAATGTGATGAGCATACGTAGGCGCTTTGTAGCCTGCAGCTGCACATTCTTTTTCTCCAACATCTCAATGAAGAACATCGCGGTGTCGAGCTTTGCCTCCTGGAAGTACATCACGGCTTGGTTGAGCACCAGCTGCTCGCGGTTTATCTTCACGGGGTTATAGCGGTCGCTCATATCCATTTGGTTCACACCCTTACGGAAGTCGATGAACGGCTTCAGGATGTTCACATCGGGCATACCTCTGCGACTTGCCATCAGTGCCATCTGGTTAGCCACGTATGGCGCAAGCTTCAGACGTGTATAGTCCGACTGCGCAATGACGTGCTTGTAAGCAAGTGTTGTGATGGTGTCGAGCTCTAAGCTATCGGTTACTGTAGCCAAGAGGTTGAAGTAGTCACCGTTCGACATCTTCTTCTCGCCCGAGATATATTCGCGCTTGTGTGCGAAGTAGTTCTCCACTGCCTCTTCTGCGTTCATAATATGCTTTATCTCGTAACGATACTTCACAACCATGATACGCAGGTTCTCAAGAATAGGCACGATGTCGCTCTCGAAGAACGGCTGTAGCTTCAACATGCCGAACACTTCGTTCGGTTTGTATGTCTCAATAGTGTTCTTCACTACGTCGTACACCTCCTGATTGCCATTCTTACCCACCTGCTCAAGCACGTCTTCCCAAGTGAACACTCGCGGTTCGAGTGTCGACACACGGATGTCCGAGCTCAAGTGGCGCTTCAGAATATTGCGAGCCACAGCCGCACGCTGTGTAGCAAGTCGGGTGTTGAGTTCCACACTACCCTCAGGCGAAGCACCGCCCTGTACCTGTACGTCCCAAAGCAAATCACCGTACGACTTCAGCTCCTTCACAATAGCTTGTTGCTCTACTATGTTCATCGAGTCGTTGAGCAGCACGTCCTTACCAACGACGAACTTCAGTCGCAAGTCGCGGGTCACGTTAGCCATATTCTCCTCTGCTGCCTCCTGGAACTCGCTTGTGAGTGGCATATCGGCAGCCGTCACTGAGAAGTCGAGGAACTTCAATGGCTTGAATGCAAGGCACGAGCCAGTTGTCATCTCTCCGCTATCCCATGTGCGATGGTGATAGTCCTCGAGCACAACGCGATAGCTTCCTCGGTATGTCTTCTCCTTATCGGGCTTCTTAAAGGTGACATTGGTACTGTAAGCCACCTCCTTATCGCGCTCCAAAACGTACGATGGGTCGTAGCCACGAGCCACCGAATCGTTCTTCATATAGTTGAAGCCCATACGCTTATCCTGCTTCTTGTGATACTCTGCGCCCTCAAGTATTATGGGCTGCAGATAGGCTATAGTGTCTTCGGTCTGACAGTCGACAGCCATCGGTTGGCAGATGATGCGCGACTTCTCTGTGGTGTAACCCTCTGGGATGGTGAAGTTGACATTGAACGTCACTCTATCGCCGGTGTCCATACCTGGCACGGGCTTCATCGTAGGGTTGGTGTTGCGATACTTACCGTCGACAACTGTCTCATCAAGAATTTGGTCGCTACTCTCAAGCGTCACCGTGAACTTGTCTTGTCCCGACTTTATCTCTACTGCCTTTGCACCGTACTCCTCGTCGAAGACTACAACGCCCTGACCGCTCATGAGGAACTCCTCAATCTCACCATTCGACTTAGAGAGCTTGAATGCTATTCCGAGCGAACGCAGCTCTTTCTCCAATGCTTTCGGATCGCCACTGAACACCTTCGTGTTAGCCACGTTGATACGATTGGCTGCATCAAGAGCCTTGTTGATAGAGCGGAATGATGTACAATACTGCACTGTCTTTGCAGGCTTTGGCTCGCCCTTCTTACCCATCTTCAAGTACACCTTGATCTTCACCTTACGCGAACCTCCGTCGTCCTGCTGCAGAACGGCAGCCGTAGCGGTGAAGGTGACAAGCAGTATAGCTATCAGCGCGAAGCATATATGTCGTAAAAAGTTTCGTTTCATTGTTATTGTGTGTTATTATATTATTTGAGGATGTAAGCCACTGAGATGCCTATGCGTTGTGGCATGAGGTAATATCCTGATGCGTTCGGTTTGTTGAGTCCGCCTACCACATAGTCGCCGTAGTTATCTCCTGCGAAGTATTCCTTACGATTGTAGCCAACAGCAGCCACTCCGGCGTGGAAGTCGATAAAGAGTCGCTTCGTGACATTCATTACGTAACCAAAGGTGATGCCACCACCGTAAGCTATTCCTTTATACACTTTTCCCTTTATAGAAGCATCGTAAATTGCACCTACGCCTCCAACGCCAACGAATAAGCTGTGCATCGGACGTCCTGAGAAGTAGTATCTGTATTCGGGCTGTGCTGCCAACAACTTTATGTTCTTGCCATGCGGCTTATTACATCCGAGCACATTAAGTCCGAGGGTCGACCAGTTGCCGACCGTCATCTCCAAACCGACGCTTGGTATCATGCACGCATCCATAAGCACATCGGTGTTGACGGCGAGCTTCTGCGCCCGAGCGGAGAATACTGCCGAGAGCATCAAGAATGTCAAGAGTAATTTCTTCATTTTTACTATGTTATGTTTAAAGGTGCGGCATCGCGCTGCACCAGCGTGTTGCTTTATATATTGTGGGGCTTTGATATTTCTACTTTAGTGGGTGCTGCCCTGCCGTGGGCTACACCGGTTGTATGTTTTAGGGTGTTTGTTGGGTGTTGGAGTGTTTTTGTCTGAGAAATCATTAAGAGTGGGTATGGCTTAACGCCACACCCTCTCTATAATTATAATGCTTATTCGAGTTCGATTACGCGCTTCTCCCACGGAGTGAGCTCGCCATATGTCTGAATCTGCTCTGGGTCAGAAACTGAGATTACGATGTCATACTCGTAACCAGCTTGCCAAGGCTCATCAACACCAGTACCATCAGCTTTCTTGAATACTGGCTTAATCTCGTACTGTGCTGCCTTATACACCTTGTCGGGTGCGTCTTCGAGGTAGTACTCTACACGCAAGCGGAAGATACCCTTGTTGGCTAATTCTGCAGCGTCTGTACCAAGGTAGCCATTGTCTTCATACTTGTAAGAGCCGTCATCGTTAGTACCAATCTTTGTCGGTACAGGGAGGAGGAAGCCGTCACCAACAGTAACCTTTGTGTTATCGCCGAGGTACGGACCGTTAGCTGGGTCGCCGATAACATTGCCTTCCTTGTCCTTCAACTTGAAGGCAGTAGCCTCAGTCTTATGGTTATTAGCAGTAGTCCAATCGACAACAAACTCGCCTTCCTTACCCTTAACATCGTCAGTCAAAGCATCGAGACGATTGTCGAGGTCAGCAATAGTAAGTGTACCTGCGTCAGCCACATTGAGGAGCTTAGCCGACTTTATACCCAACTTTGCAATACGAGTATTTTCGCCGCTACCCTTTTGGAGGATGATGTTGAACTTCATGAGCTTGTGCACGAAGGTGAGCTGCGGACGGTTCTCCTTGTGTGCCTTATCATCCCATGTTCCACCGCCTTCCACTACGCGCTTCTTCTTATCACGCAGATACTTTGCGCTGTAAGCGTCCGCCTTGTCAGGATCATCTGGTTTTACGAACGACTTACCCCAGATAAGATCGGTTGTGCCGTCCAGATCTGTTATCTTCACGCTGTACTTATTGCCGTTGTGCTCCACATTCGCTGAGTAAGGATAATAGCCATAGAATGTATAGCTATACTGGCTACCCATCGGGTAATAGTGATTAGCTGGTGTTGTGCCACCATTCTCGTCGAAGAGCTGAAGGTTTGTAACACGCCTACCTAAGTGGACATCGTCAGTAGTCACAGCCTTAGCCTGAATATTCTTCAACCAAAGGAAGTTAGGGTTGTCATTGCCGTCCTGCCAAGTAATTTCCTGCTTAGCTGCAATCTTGCCAGTAGCAAGACAGAAGAAGCCGAGGTTCTTGTCGGCAGGTGTATCGAATGTGCCGTCATATTCGCCTTTATCGTTAACATTGTCGAGCGATGCACGGGTCTTGTTTGCCTGCTGACCAGCAGAAAGCACGATAGGCACATCAGAGTTCAGTCGCTGATTGTTGCTACCGCCAGCGAGGTCGTCCTCGTTTGTGCAGCTGGTCATAAACATGGCAGCAGCCATTCCCATTAAGAATATATGCTTATTCATTTGTTTGTTGAATTTATTGTTTTTCTAAAAAAACGTTTATTCATTGGGACTGTTGAAACACTCGTCTCTTCCTCGCCTTTTGCAGCGAGGAAGAGAGTTTATGTGTCTCCAATCCCTTTCTGCAGGGGCAAGCCCCTACGCTTTATATATGCCCCCTTACGCGGTTGCATACTCAAATAGAGATTCTTATCAGATGCTCTGATTAAGGAGCAGGAGTTACAGTAGGCTCAGTGTACTTGCCGTTGTTCGGATCGCGGTCGTCGTCGATATCGATTGAACCACCGTCAGCCCAAGGTACGAGAGTAGCTGTAACTCTGATGTCCTCAAGACCGTAAACAGTGATAGTAACCTTGTAAGACTTACCCGGCTCAAATGTCTTTGTACCGTCCATCTTGATAGTAGCCTTCTGCTCGAGAGGCATAGTAACCTTATTCTCACCAACCTTCTGAAGAACATCCTGAGAAAGAGCGATTGTAAGAGGATACTCTGTCTCACCAGGAGCAACGAGGAGAGCCTCGCCTACCTTAAGAACATCACCTATTGTTGCAGCATCATCTGTCCATGTCAAAGTAACAGGCTTAAGAGCAACGAGTGGTGCATTGTTATCTGCTACAGCTTCATCACGCTGCTTCAAAATGAGAGGAGAAGCATCGCCAGTGAAAGTAAGAAGCTCTGCAGCTTTCTTAGTCGCGCCTGTGTAAGCTACAGTAAGAGTACCAGTTGTCTTTGAGCCTACAGAAACACCTGTTACCTTAACAGCGTCTGTATTGCCACCTGCTGGAAGACCCGCTGTTGCCTTAGATCCTGCACGTACCTCGAATGTGAAACGTGTGAGGAGGTGTTCGAATGTGATGTTCGGCTGAACGCCCTTACGTGCTGCATAAGCAGAGTAGAAGTTGTCAGCATAGCCACCAAGCTTAGTAACCTCATCAGCAGAAGGAGCTGCCTTGCCTGCCATGATGTCCTGCGAACCATCAATCTTGATATCAACAACACGCTTTGTAGCCTGATCCATATGATCCGCAGTAACCTCATCACCATTGTCATCAACAATCTTTACAGTAGGTGTACCTCCTACTGCAGCATCGTCAACGCGATATCCCCAGAAGTCGTAGTTGCCGCTAACTGGGTAGTAAGCGATAGTGCCGTCAGCTGTAGTAGCCAAACCAGATTTTGTGTTGTCAGCTGTAGTAGGAGCCTTAAACTCCTTGTTGTTGAATACCTCAACATCAGGAGTTGCTACACCACCAGCAGCCGGAGCCTTGTACAAAGCAAGATCCATGCTACCCTTCTGGAGCATGTACACCCAGAGAGTCTGGCCTGCCCATTTGTTGTCGTCGTCAGTCATGCCACCTACGGTACCTGTACCACGGGTCTGAACCTTAGACGAAGCAACGCCGAGACGGATCTGCTGTTCAGATACGTTCTGCTCGCCATTTCCACCGAGAGTGTCATCATTTGAACATGCTGTCAGCATACCTGCTGCAGCCAATGCAAAGAAAAACATTTTCTTCATAGTCGTGAAAAATTTAAATTAATAAAAAAGTTATTTTTAAAAGATTGTCTTATTCCTATTTTAATATCCATTGATGTCAGGGTTGTTAGGGTCTTTGTCCTGGTCGATATCAATATCTTCACCCTTGCCCCAAGGGTCTACGCTTCCGCTGACATGGATCTTCTCCAAGCCAAAGACACCTATCTTTATATTATACAATAGACCTTTCTCGAAGCTTGCCTGCTCGCCCTCTTTCTTAACTGGCGTGATTTTGTATACGGTCTTGTGCTCCTTCATCTGACCACGAGGTCCGTCGGGGAATTCGTATGTGAGCGTCACTACGTACGACTCTTGCGGAGCTACGAGCAAACCGGCACCGAGCTCGACGGATGCCTCGTCCATCTTCTCCTTTGTAGTAGGCACGTGTGTAACACCTGGCACCACCTGACTTTCGTTGTCCGCCCACTCGTCCTTCCATTTTACCTGATAGCCTTCATCTCTCAACCCAGGTTTAATCTTTCCATAGACATTGTGCGTCTCTCCAGATTCATCGGTTTCCTTTTGGAACTCGCCAAGTTTCACCGCCTTTTGCAGCACATCAACCGCATTCTCGGGTTTGAACACGAGCTTACAGTCGTCAATGTTACGGCTTGCTACGGTGAGTGTGCCCTTTGTCAGCGTCATCACCGAAATATCCTTTATCACTACGTCCTTAGCCGACGAAGCGCCTGGGTAAGCAAAGAACTTCAGCATTGTGAGCTGATGCTTCATGTTTACGACTGGGTGCACGTTTCGGTGTGCCGCAAACGTACTATAGTTACCAGGTGTGTTTAGTATCTTTTGCTTCTCCTCTTCGGTCAGTCTGGCTGCCTTTTCGTAGATACCACCTTCGGCGAAGTCGGCTTCCGTAAGCGGAGTCTTGGCTGCGCCCACGAGCACATCCTGATAGCCGTCGATTTCTATGTCGTAAGTTATCTTATCCTTTTCGCGCGTATAGTTACTCAAATCAAGATCGTCTACGAAATAACCGAAGAAGTTGTAGCCCACATCCTGATAACGAGAGCTGTAATAGATGTCTTCAGGATAGTCTTTGGTGAGCACATTCATTGTGCCGATAAACTGGTCGGGCTCGAACTTGAACGGCATACCCAATTTGTACTCTGGTCCGTCGAGCAGACACGATGTGTTGTACTCGTCCATGTTGCCCTCGCTCGCATCTTGAGCATAGCGGTATCTCGACATAGAGGGTTCCTCGGTGAGCACTCCCTGTCCGCCGTTTGGATCGGCATCGTTGTAAGCACGGAATGCGAAGATGTGGAATTTAGCATTCAAGTACTTGTCGCGGTTGTATGCCACGGTCTCCATTGGTTCGAACGCACCCGTACCACGTGTGCCCACAGAGCCACGTGTGTCGGACACTACCGAGAAGTATGCCGGATTACTGGTATATAGCAAAATCGATGTCTTGTCGATGTTGACATCCTCATCGTTTGTTGGCGGTTCTCCCTGCGGTAGGTCCAAGTCTGGATAAGAGACATTGCACGACGCCGTGAGCAGCAGTGTTACTGCAGCTGTCAAGATGTTAACAATATGTTTCGTTCGTTTCATCTTATAGGTTATTTTTTAAATGTCGATATTTATATCGGAATCCGTTTGTATCCAACGATCGAGAGCGTCGCCACCCTTGTCTATGTTACCGACCGTTTTTCCATCAAGAAGTATTTCGGCACTGATGTTTATTGTTCCGTGTTCGCCATTGCGGTACACGTACTTGTTATCAGATGTCGTAGTCATCAGTTTTGCCTTGTTCAGAGTGTTGTAGAGGTTTATGATGCCTTGCCACTTCTGAGGGAAGGTCTGTCCTGTTTTTGGGTTGTACACTTCTGTGTATATAACCACCTGCATTATACCAGGACCATATATCTTCTTGCGCACATCCTCTAAAGTCTCTCCGTAAGCGCGCTGCACATTCACCACGCCCGTCACATTGATATTGCCGTGGCAAGCTATGCGCTTGTTCTCGTTGGTGTCGTTGCCGTTGTCGTCCGGGTTGTTCGGCTTGATGTCGGTCTTGAACAACATCTTGCTTGTTTTGGTTATGTCAAGATAGCCTGTGTTCATCTTTATATAAGTAGGCACGCCGCTTATCTCTGCCCATACCTCCGTCACCTTAAACTCCACCTCATCCGTATTCTTTACGATGTTGAAGTTGATGTCTATATTCTGCGAGAGTATCTTCGGTTTGAACTCGAAGGTTGTCTGACGGTCGGCGCGTACTTGTTGCACTGTTGTTGAGTCGTAATAGAGTGGCTCCACATCGGGCTGTATGTACTTCGCGTACGGGTTGAAGTCTTGCCAAGCTAATGGCTTGTTGAGCTTTGGGTCTTTTATGTCGTACACCTTATAGCTCAAGCCTACGTTCTGCAACGGGTAGTCTTTAGCATCATTTTTCATGAACTGCTCAAGCTCCGAGTAGTCGATGGATGGGTTGTCGAGCGGGAATGTCGCAAACTTATAATAACCGCGCGGAATCTTTACAGTCGGTGTAAACGGAGGGGGAGTCGTTCCAGTACCAGGTTCGGTTGGCTCAGTCGGCTCGGTTGGCTCAGTCGGCTCGGTCGGCTCGGTCGGCTCGGTTGGCTCAGTCGGTTCGCTTGGCTCGCTTGGCTCGGCAACACCTGTGTTGTCACCCTCGTCTGGGTTTTCGTTCGGACGGTTTTCGGGTGTGATGGTCGTCTCACCAATGAGGCGCAGTGTGAGGTCGTCGGTGTTCACCTCTGCCACCTGCTTCCACTGTCCCACGACACGATAGCAGAGCACACCCATTCGATTCGGCTTGTCCTCTGGCTTATTCCATGTATATGTGAAGTTGACATCGCCCTGATGTGGGTGAACTCTTTCACAAATCTCTACCTCAGCACATGAGGTGAGCGTTGCTCCAAGAAGGAGTGTGTATAATAGCTTCTTGTTATTCATTGCTTGCCTCCTTTCCTGGTTCAGCAGAAGGCTGATTCGTTTCCTGTTGAGATGATTCAGGTTGAGATGTTGCCTGTTGAGATGTTGAGATTTCCTCTGCAGGGGTCTGCTCTTCTGCAGGGGCTTCACTTTCTGCAGGTGTCTGCTCTTCTGCAGGAGCTTCACTTTCTGCAGGAGTCTGTTGCTCCTCAGTAGGAGTTCCTCCCTCTGCAGGAGCCTCGCCCTCTACTGGGGTCTGTTCCCCAGTAGGCTCGGTGGTTGCGTTCGGCTCAGCAGCCTCGGCACCTTCGGTTGGCTCTGGTTTCTCTTCCGCCTTTTTGCCTTTATTTTTCTTTTCGGCTTTCAGACGTTCTTTCTCCTTTTTCTCATCGATAGCCTTTTGGCGATCAATCTCTGCCTGCTTGCGGTCAGCCTCTGCCTTCAGCTTAGCGTTCACTATGCGCATCGAGTCAGCCTTAGCACTGTTGACAACAGCCACAGAGTCGTAAACCTGCCAGAACTCCTTGTAGATAACAGACTCAACAGAGTCTCTGTTATGCTGATTGATAGCATCAACAACGCGCTGGTTAGCGATACTGTCAATTCTGTACTGATATTGTGCATCGGCATCGTAACGCCAACGATATTTCTTCGTGATTGGATAGCTGCCAAATCGATATACGAATCCTACACGTGCCGCAGTGGGCATCGGGAACGGAACAACCTTCCACGAACCTTGCTTGGTGCGTGTGTAGCAGTTGTCGGCACGATTGTATGTGAACTTCTCCGAGTTGACTGCCACGAAGCCTGCATCGAAGCCGAGGTCGAGGTCGAGGGTATTACCTGTGCGGAAAGCGTAGAGAGGTTTTATTATACCGTATGTAATACCAGCCGACAATGCTTTGCCTTGATGTCCTTCTCTGCCAAACTTTATCGAGAAATCGCTGAATGACATGTACGCACCTCTATAATATGTAGTCTTCGGATGCTTTACCACACGGCGACGGCATGAGAAGAGACGGTCGATGAAGCCGGTATGCGCGGGTACCTTATTATTTATCTGACGGGTACGCCAATAGTTGCGGAAGTCGGCACGCACCTCCGTGATGTTATAGAAAACTCGGTTTTTGAATGTTGCTGGTGTATTCCACTTTGTCTTTAACGTAAGTCCAACAGCCCAGCGGTTCCAGTTGGTCGATTTCACATCGAATTCTACACCCAGATTAGGAGTCAGCAAAGTCCAATCGACAGCATTGGTGCGCAGTGAGATACGCTCAGCAAATGTAAGCGTGTCCACACCAGTCCTGCTCTCGAATATCTGAGCCCTGCTGATTTGCGGGAAAAGCACCGCAATTAGCAAAAATATAGCGTAAAGCCAGTTTTTTGTTGTCTTAGTCACGTTGTTTTTATTGATGGTTTTAAAAATTGCCGTCTCGACAAGTTTTTAGCACGTCGAAAACCGCATTGATTTTCATTATAACAACTCTATTTCATCAATTATAAGGGCAGTTCTAAAAATTAACTGATTGATATTTAGTAAATAATGCTGATTTTC
>OOBK01000275.1_pt1 | contig 36854 bp, 26 predicted proteins | sample 1671541 | NCBI WGS metagenome assembly OOBK01 (sample SAMN06348167, study PRJEB24527) | human gut metagenome | biome: human gut; feature: ankylosing spondylitis patient; material: feces | host: Homo sapiens | place: China | collected 2015-10 | reverse complement strand
TTCGCAAGCAGGATTGCTGTGTTATAGGGCTTCGTGATAAAAGCGTCTCCACCCAACATAATGCTATTCAGCTCGTCCATATCCGTGTTGCAGCTTGTCACAAAGATGATCGGCACTTCGGAAAAGGTACGAATTTTAGAGCATAAAGCAAAACCATTCTCTCCGGGTAACTTAATGTCCAACAAAATCAGATGTGGCTTTTCATCCTGAATCTGTTCTGTCACAGCAGAAAAATTCCTTACTCCAAGCGTTGTATATCCATTTCCATTCAATAAAGTTTGTAATTCTCCCTGTATCACAGGATCATCTTCAATTATCATAATTTTAGATCGTTTCATGCTTTCTGCACCTTCTTTGTTTTGTCCGGCCATCAATCGGCTTTTCTGCAGTTTTGGGAATCAGCCAAATACCGGCCATCTTTACTGCTCCAGAAATACGTTCACCAGCACAATAATAATTTACCCTACGAGGCGTCACACCCCATTTTTCGGCGGCCTCTTTTAATGTCATATATTCCATATCGCACCTCCATAGAATCTATTATAGTTCTTTAGCTCGAACAATACAACCTTCAATATTAAGCGTTTGGAAGTGGATGTTAATTAAAGCCACAAGAAAATCTCGTGGCTTTAGCTTACAAATGTTCAAATTTATAGCCGATTCCGGCGACACTCTCAATATAGTTTGGAAGATCCGGTTCAAAGCGCAACTTCTTACGCAGCTTACTTATATGATTATGAATCGCTTTTCTCGAATAGAAATCACAATCCTCTTTCCAAACCAAATCGGTAATCAGTTCGTAAGTAAAAACACGTTTGGGATTGGCAATGAGCAATGCCAGTATATCAAACTCCTTACTTGTCAGGTTGATCATCCGTTCCCTAACCCTGACAGTGCGGTGTTCCAGGCATAGATAAAGCTCGCCTTCTTGTATTTCTGTCAGAGGATTTTTCTCTGCTGTGGAAGAAGTGTGACAGGAATTGAATACTGTTCCATGACAGACTCCTTGCTCCAAAATATATTGCATTAGAGCATTCTTTTGTTCCTCGTTAAGAAGCAGAAATAACTTTTCGCCAATCTGTTTGCCGGATTCTTCTATATCAAAAACAGCTAATGTCCCATCACATCATCACCTCCATAAAATTTTTCAATTACTCCACAAAGAACAAAACCTGCCGGATCAGCTCCGGGATATTGACCGGGGCGGTGATATAGTCGTTCACGCCCTCATGCCGGTATTCATATTCCGTGGCAGGGTCGTTGTTCTCGGTGAGGATAAAGAACGGCAGAAGCCTGATAGGGGGATTTTTCACTTGGAACACCCCCGCCACCCGCCGCAGCGTATGAAACAGTTCCATTGCTGTGCCGTCCGGCAGTTCCAGATTGCACAAGATCAGTTCAATTTCCTTATCCTCAAAAATCCGGCGCTTGGCCTCCTCAATCGAGGAAACCAGAATCAGGTCAAAGCCCTTTTGCAGCATAGCAGCCCGCAGCACTTCGGCGTTGGTATCTTCCGTATGGACAAAGAGCAGCTTGTGAAAAGTCGGGGCCTTTTCGCCGGATAACTGCCGGTAGGCGTATTCCACCAGCTTATCTTGCACCAACTGCCCTTTCATTTTGTCCATGCACAGCGTCGCACCCCGGCGCATAGCCTCTTGTTCGTAGTCGTCCTTGTCATGGCAGGACGCCAGAATAAAAGGCAGCTCCTTGTCTGCGGCCCGCACCTCGTCCAGAAAGTCCATGCCGGAACCGTCCGGCAGGTCAAGATCACAGCAGACCACCAGCGGCATTTCCTCTTGGATGGCGGCCCGCGCTTCATTCAAAGTGGAAGCCGTTTTCACTGGATAGCCCCGGCGCTGTAAATACTTCCTCAGATTCCATATATAGGTATCACTATCGTCAATCAACAGTATCTTTTTCATATATCTACCCCTGATTTTAATTTATTAAAATGATAATAGAAAAAGCGGGGCAGCGCACTGCCACCCCGCCACTTCCAAAAGGTTATTCCATCGCTCGCATTTCTTCCACGAGCGATTGATTTTTCTGCCTGCGCATTGTCCAGAAGGACAGAATCACCTCCAGGCCAAACAGCACCAGAACGAACAGCCCCATTTGCAGGAAGGGGAAGGAATATGGCATTGCTACATGGAAAGTCATTTCGCTGAATTTTCGAGCAGCTATCATTGCAATCGGGAGGCCGACTGCCAGGGTTGCCAGCGCAGCAGAAAACGCATAGCAAATTCCCTCATAGATGGTCATTTGACAGAGCTGTTTTCTGGTCAAACCGATGGCACGAAAGACGCTGTTTTCCCTCTTTCTGGACATCTGATTGGAGAGGGTGGTGTTGATGAGATTGACCACGCCAAAGAGGAATACCAGCCAAGACAGCGCCTGAAACCCTCCAAAAACGACCCGATTTTCCATTTCCTCATAATCCTTATGTATCCCAATGGTATCCAAGTCAAGATCCGGATTGGAAGAAATGATCGCACTCAGACTGTTTTCAATCTGCTCCGCCTTTTGAGGATCGCTGACAATGCTCCAGGAATAATCAAAACAATCGATCATAGGCATTGCTTCCTGAAACAATTCTTTGGTTGCAACCATGCAGGTGCTGTCCAATGCCAGAGGACCATGACCATTTTTAAGCCCATCGTTTATGAGCAGACCGGAAACAGTGACAGGAATCTCTTGATCCCCTATGGTAAGTTTGATAACTGAGCCCACATCTACACCGATCATATCTTCTGCATAATCCATATCAAGTGCAATACTATGGGAATCTTGAGGTAAAGTTCCGGACACAAGCGCCGCTTCCATCTTATCCCTGTTTCGGTCACTCAACAGATCACACATTCCGCCGGAAGAACTCTCCTCATTTTCAAACCGCACATGAACCGCCCGGCGATTCTCTATCACATCTGTCACGCCGTCCACAGCCAGCACCTCCTGCCGAAGCGCTTCATTCAAAGGATTTCCTTTGGACATCACCTCATATTCTGTTTTTTCAGAATGGATATAGATTTTATAATCCCCATCCGGGAAATACTGTCTTGCGATCCGCTCCGGCGAACGAACCAAAAGAATAGAAGCTGTCACCAAAAGGATCACCCCGCCCAGACTCAGGGAAGCCACGATACTGATCGTCTTTTTGCGGTCACGCCTGAAATTTGCAATTCCCATAGAGAGGGGATTTAACCGCATATTCTTCTTATGTGTGTGGGTCTTTCCGCTCTGATTGCCGGTAAAGCGGACTGCTTCAATCGGGGAGATACCGGCGGCAATCTTTACCGGTCTGCGGATTGCAATGGATACCATAAACCAGCCAAGCAGTGCAGTCAAAACAATCGCAGCAACATAAAATGGCAGATGAAACCCACGGGGAAACAGCGCAAACCCGGCTGCACATCCCAGCAAAATACCGATACCAATGCCAGCCCATCCTAAGAAACGGCCTTCTTTTTTGACAATACGGCGGATCTGTTTTGGCGTTGTGCCGATAGTACGCAGTTGTCCATAGCTTTGGATTTTGTCATTGATAGAGATTCGGAAGATACTTTGTATCACAACATACCCTCCGATGATGACCAGAACTGCAATTCCGGCAACCAGCGCCAGCATACTGACATTCACAGGCTGCTTATAGAACTTCATATAGCTGAGGTTCATGATCGGCATTTCCAGCTGATATTCCTTGGCAATCTCCCTGCTGCGGGCAGTCAGCTCTGTTTCATCCATTTGCTGCTCATTCTTAAAATGCACATAGGCTCGATAATCAGCGGGGTCATAGCCGCTCCATCCTTTCAGGGCTTCTTTGGAAAGAAGGATGGAAGATCCATTTACCTCTTTTTCCTTATAGCCTTCCATAATGCCAGTCACCGTGTATTCTCCGTGAAAGCTCTCGCTGCTTAGCATAACCTTTTCACCTATCCCGGCGTCTGAACCATAGTTGGAAAGGAAATAACGGCTCACCACCACCTCATCCTCCTTTTGGGGCAGTCGGCCTTCCAGCAGCTTCATCTGGTCACGGGCAATATACATCGTTTCCTCATCACAATAAATATAGGAGGCGTTATATCCCTGCTCCGCAGGTTCCACAGCCAGCATATAATACTCTCCTACCCTTGAGAAGTCATCCAGCCCCTTCAGGGTGGACACATCTTCTTCGGTAATCCTGGTATAGACCGCCTCATAGGTATCCTCCACATGATTTTTCTCTATCTGCCGGGTAGACAAAGCCATCACAATCGAAAAACAGATCAGACAGGATGCCAGCGCAACGGCAATCACCACCATGAGATTCCGACGCTTCTCACTTTTCAAACTTTTTCTTGCCAGTTTCCTGACAATATTTCCTGTATCATTTTCAAATGGTACTGTCATTTTGATCATCTCCTTTAAGTCTTATATTTCTGCTGTCAGCAAAGCGGCGGCTTCACATCGGAAGCCGCCGCTTCTGGTTAGTCCATGGTCTTGATCCGCTCTACAAGGGAAAGCCGTTTAGAGTAACGGACAGCAACCACAGAGAAGATTCCGGTCACGACCAAAAGTGCCAGAACAAAAACAACCGTTTCCATCAAAGGGAATTGATAGGACAGTTCCCCAAAAATATGAAAGCTGCTGATCACATAGTCAAAAATCCAGCCCAGGATTCCGCCAATGCCAACCGACAAAAATACCGTAACCCCTGCGTACCACAGGCATTCTGCGATCAGCATACGGGAAACCTGCTTTCCGGTCATTCCCACAGACTGCAAAATCCCAAGCTCCTGCTGCCTTGCCAGCAGATTGGTCATCAGGGTGTTGACCAGATTTACCATGGAGAACACAAACAGGAACGCCAGCAGCAGATAAACACCGCGGGTCATCATCTTTAGCTGCGATTCCAGGGATGCCGCATGGTCTGCTCTGGAAAAGACCGTCAGCACCGGATTTTCCAGCAGGCTGAAAATAGACGCCCTGAGCGCATCCGAGTCCTCCGATGTATGGACATTCCAAACAGCCTCTCTGTTCCCAATGTCCGGGTAGAGCTGATCGGCCAGTTCTTCTGTAAGGGTAAACAGGCCCCATGCGCCGGTGCCCGATGTCACTGACGGTTTCGCAATCCCCATGATCGTTACTTCTATGGCCTTACCATCCATGGATTCAAAGGTCAGCACATCCCCAACAGCAGGCGTATAGCCATAAAACATACTTAAAAGATGATCTTCCGAATCTGTCACGACCACACCGTTGTTTGCGGCAAGCTCCTCATAATCTGCGCTGCCCTGTTCCAGATTTTCCTCCGGCAGCCATTGTTCCATCTGCTCTCTGTCAAATACAGGGAACTTTAATGCAACACTTTCCTGGGGGAATTTCACCGTTGCGGATGTTACTTCATGGCTGGTGATAGATTCCACACCATCTATGGCAAGAAGCTCCTGACGAAGTTCTTCTGTCAGTGGATTTTCCCGTGCGATGGCAGGCAATCCTTCCGCGCCTCCCGAATCCATCCAGCTGACCTCATAGTTGCAGTGATCTCCCATAGCTTCTATCGCCATCTTTTCGGGACTGATGGAGTTAAGTACCGTAGCGGCTGTTACCAGAAACACACCCGTCAATCCCAAAGATACCAGAGTGATGACCGTCTTTTTCCTGCTCCGCCTAAAGTTCATCTGTGCCATAGAGAACGGCGTAATGCGGTGGTTTTTCTGATCTTTCCGGTCTGTTGCCGTTTCATAACCACTGGAGCGAACCGCTTCGATGGGGGATACCCTCGCCGCCATGCGGACAGGCGCATGAATGGACAGAAATACCGTCAGGGCGCAGGCTGCTGCGGTCGCAGCCAGATAGGGCAGATTGCCCATCCAGCTCCAATGTGCCGGGAAAATGGCAAACCCGATGGCCCCTCCAACCAAAAGCCCCAGCGGGATACCGCAAAGAGATAACAGCAATCCCTCCCGCCGCACGATCCGCCGGATCTGTTTTGGTGTTGTGCCGATCACTTTCAGGCGTCCATATTCCCGCATTTTGCCCTTTACGGAAATGAAAAAGATACTGTAAATGACCACGGCACAGGCAACCAGCAAAAGGATTGCCACGGGAATGTAATATTTCATCACGCCGGACTTAAAGCCCTGCATATCGAAATAGTTGGAGCTGTAAAAAATCTGATCTTCTGAGACATCGTTGGCAGAAAGGAATGCTGCAATACCCACCTTGAGCTGCTCCAGTTCCATACCATCAGCACCGGTATAACGAAGCCGAAATTCAAACAGCGGCTCTCCCTGCGCCATCTCCTCCACAAATGCTTCGGATACATAAAGCTGGAACATACGGGAGTCATTCTCCACATCCATGATACCGCTGACGGTATAGGTCTGCTTTCCGTTTCCAAGATTCACTTCTATGGTCTGCCCGACTTCTGCCGGGATTTCAAAATAATCAAGAAATGCCCGTTCTACCAGAATTTCATTGGCAGCCTGCGGAAGTGTCCCAATAAAGGAAGGCTTCTTCCCCAATTCCATCCAGTTGGCATCCGCATACTCCACAGTCAGAACGCTGTCACCATAGCGGGCAGAGCCGTAATTCTGGGAAAGGCCCCAGCGTTCCACTTCCGGGCAGTCTTTCAGTTTTTCAATCGTATCACGGTCACAATTCACCACAACTGCCTGATACTGTCCCCGGAGGTCCGCCTCCAGTTTTCTGTCACTTCCAGCTCCTGTGCAGAATATCGCTGCCATCAAAGCGGCTGCCAGAGCAATCGTTACGATCACAAACAGATTGCGCCGCTTGTCCGTCTGAATACTCCTTGCCGCCAATTTTTTAATAACCGGCCCTGTGTCATTTTCAAAAGGCAATGTCATGTCTGCCACCTCCTTTATCCAACGATTTTGCCATCCTCGATCCGCACAATACGGTCTGCAAGCTGGGCAATGGCATCGTTATGTGTAATCATTACCAGTGTCTGGTTGAATTCACGGCTCGTTCTCTGCAAAAGCCCCAGCACATCAGCGCTGGTCCTGCTGTCCAGGTTTCCGGTGGGTTCATCGGCCAGGACAATAGCGGGCTTTGACACCAGCGCACGGGCGATAGCCACACGCTGTTGCTGGCCGCCGGAGAGGTTGTTTGGCATATTCTTCAGCTTATCCTCCAGTCCCAGCATGGACACCACATCCGCCATGAATTTCTGATCCACCGTATCCCCATCCAGCTCCACGGGCAGGACGATGTTCTCATACACATTCAGGATTGGCACCAGATTGTAGTTCTGGAAGATAAAGCCGATATTGCGGCGGCGGAATATGGTAAGCTGCTCGTCGTTCATCTTCGCCAGCTCCTTATCCCGCACCATCACGCTGCCGGAGGTGGGGGTATCCAGGCCCCCCATCATGTGAAGCAGGGTGGACTTACCGGAGCCGGAAGTGCCGACCACCGCTACGAATTCGCCCTCCTCCACAGAGAAGTTCACGCCATCCAGGGCGCGGGTAATGTTCGGCTCTGTGCCGTAGTATTTTTTAAGATCAGTTGTCTGCAAAATTTTCATAACAGTTACCTGCCTTTCTTGATTTGTTGAGTATAGGGTAAAGGGCAAATGTTGCAGAATTGTCCTAAAGGGTATGAAAATCTATGGTGAATTGCTTCAATTTTAGGACAATTCATTTTCGTGTGTCTTTTTTATAAAGCCGGATAGATATAAGCAAAACCATTGCTAACTGAATTACAACAAAAAACAGCGTCAGCCAAACGCTCTCATAATAAGAAATATCTGTCCAGAAGATCACCAGATCTACCAGAGCCACCACACCAGCCGACCATCTGATTTTTCTTGGAAAGAAGTGCCGGAGCAGCAGAACAACAACGACCGGCGGGATCAGCAAGCAAGCTGCATTGATGAGTAATGTCTTTGTGATTTCCATAAGGCCACCTCCAATTTCATGATGTTGCTGTCAGCATAAATCCCAAATGTTGCAGAATTGTCCTAAAATCCATTGTCCTCTAAAAATTTTTCAAAAAAGGCAGCCTGCCAAAACAGACTGCCTCAGAATTATTTTATGGGCAGGAACACGGAAAAAGTTGATCCTTCCCCAACTTTAGACTCGACGGTAATATAGCCGCCCTGCATGGTAATGATCTCACGGGCAAGGTATAAGCCGATTCCGACCCCATCTATATCATGCACCGCTTCATCCCGATAGAAGCGTTTGAAGATCGTGCCCTGAGAATGCTCCGGGATGCCTCTGCCTGTATCCGTCACATCTATCCTCAAATACATTTCCCAATCCCGTACCCTCACCTGGATGCTGCCACCGGCAGAGGTGTACTTTACCGCATTATCCAGAATGTTAAACAATGCTTCGGAAGTCCAGCGGCTGTCATGGGATATTGTCAGATCAGATGGGCAGTCCACCGACAGACTGATCTCTTTTTGTTCCATCGGAGCCAGAACACCATTGATGGCGCTCACCAGCGTATCCCCGATCACAGCATCCTGTTTCTCCAGCGTAATGACACCCGTTTCCAGACGGGAGGTTTTCACCATTCCCTGAATGAGAAAATCCAGTTTATCCAACTGTGTGCCTGTGGCCTGCAAAAACTCCTTACGCTTTTCTTCTGTCAATGGCCTTGTCAGCATCGTATCGTTGATCAGCTTCAAATTTGCGATGGGGGTTTTGGTCTGGTGGGAAATATCTGATACCAGGGATTGCAGTTCTTCCTTTTCTCCCTCTGCCGTATGTCTGGTTTTCTGCATCACATTATAGAGCCGTTCCAGACGATGGCTGATCCGAGACAGCAGTGTTTCCGCCTCATAGTCTACCTGGGGCCGGTCTGTACTGTCCATCATGTGATCCAATGTCTGGCACAAACCATCGGTGAACAGAGAAAGTTTCTTTTGAAAATAGTGCAGAAAAACCATGCCCCAAATGTAAAATGCAGATGTCAAAATAATGCAGCAAATGACAACACGCACATCTTTCGTCAACAGGAAAAAAATCAACAGCAGCAATGCGGCAGTGAGCAGAGTCCCCGCCACAATTTTTCTCAAAAATGCCCTGACAGATAAATTTTGCAGCTTCATCGAGGCTCACCGCCGATCCACTGATAGCCCATGCCGTAAGCTGTCTTAATATATTTCCGCTCGTCTGTTTCGATTTTTTTGCGGATACGGCTGATGATCGTCGTTAGAGTATGCTCATCCACAAAGTCTCCATCAATGTCCCACAGCTTCTCTAAAATCTGCCGCTTGGTCAGAATAATTCGGGGGTTCTTTACGAACAGGAACAGGGTGCGGTATTCCTTCGGTGTAAAGTCCAGGGATTCTCCGGCAAGAGACGCACTTTGTTCGGAGAAGTCGATTTTCAGAAAGCCATCATCAAACAGATCATGCCGGGGTGTCCGCAGTTCCAGATTTGCAAAAACCGCCGCTACTTTTTTGCAAAGCACCGTCACAGAAAAGGGCTTAGTCACATAATCCGCGCCGCCGACTTCATATCCCTTGAGCATATCGCTCTCCTTATCATTGGCTGTGATAAAGATGATATAGGTATGCTGACCGCGATTCCGGATTTCTTCACACAGATCCAGTCCGCTGCCATCGGGCAGGTTAATATCCAACAGTGCCACATCAAATTCATTTTCCCGCAGCTTTCTTACCGCGCTGTCAAAATTAAAAACCGAAATGACCTCATATCCATCAGAGGTCAGATTGTATGCCAATGTCCGATTCAAAAGCTGATCGTCCTCTACAATTAAAATCTTCTTCAAGACATTCACTTCCTTCCTTATTTTTCAACTATACTGATAGGATAAACACAAAATGTTACAGAAATGTCCTAATCAGATATTTTTCTTTTTAATTATAGGATAGCCTACTTTTCAGCACAAGAATAAAAATATGAATACATACAATAGTTTCAATGTCATGTTGGACAATAAGAACACCGCCGCAAACTATACGATTGCGGCGGTGCTGACTATGTATAAAATCTTCCTACAGGTTTTTATGTATGTATCCCGTATTTCGCTGTTTGGATGTTCTCTTCGCCATGCAGAATTACTCCGCCGCAGGTCTTTGCGCCCTGTACCATGTAGCCCTCAAAAAAGAAGCTGTAAGGTAGGTAATCATCCGTCAGGACGATGCGCTCGTAGTTATACCAGTGAAAGTGCTGATCCAGAAATTTCCCCAGTTTGTGCCGCAGGATAGGATTCTCCACTACGGCCTTGAGATTTTTCCGGCTGTGAAACTCTATCTTGGGTCTGTTCTGTTCCGGAATGGACAGCAGCCGCCATCGTGTTCCATCGGCGACTTCTTCCTCACCTGTCGCATATGAGCGAAACGGCTCATATGGCAGCCTGACTCGCTCGGTGTAGCCGGAAACACGGTCTCTGCCAGCATCCTTCAGCCATGTGAAGGAAAGCTCCAGCATTTTGACACCGCCTACGGCATCACACAGCCGCAGTTCTGCATAGGAATGGATATCTTTGGTGATTAAATACTTTTTCTCCTCCAGCCGCTGCAATTCCTTTTTCAAAATAATAAAGCGTTGCGGCGAACAGCTTTTTCTGGAACAGGTCTTGACGGAAATGCTATCCTGATCCACATAAACTGTTGCCATTGTCCTATTATTCATACTCCACCTCATTTCTGCTATTTGCCTCTGCATGATGCATGGCAGTCTGCATGACCAGGAAGGGGTGCTCTACATACTCCTCTTTTGCTGAGGTATATGCCGCTCCGCCTAAAGAGTCCAGATACTGCCATCCGTTTTTGGATTTTGAGATATACACATAGAACGGTGCAAGCACATACTCATCCCGTTCATAGCAGCCCAGATACCGTCTTGCAAGTACAGACACAACGCCCAGCTCTGCCGCTTTCTGTGTTGTCAGGGAAACTGCCAGTTTCATTACTTCCTCTTTTTCAATATCATTGAGTCCGAAAGTATAGATACTCTCCAGGAACAGCACAGGCTTCTCACTGGTAACAGGCTTTCCGATATCCATGTTCTCCTGCGACAGATCAGCAAAAGAAAAATCGACGGCAGGCGGTTTTTGAAATGCACCTTTTGTCAAGCGGAGACAGGCACGAGCCACCACCGCTTCATCCTTTTTCACAAGGACAATCTTCTTATTAGAGTCAAAGGCAGCTAACAGGCACTCCCTCTGGCTTCCAGTACGGTAAGACAAGCAGGTACTATGAGGAAGTTCACCAAGCCGCAGAGTGTGGTAAAAATCATCCACCTCTTCTGCCCAAAATGCACCTCGCGCCAACGAAAGATTTTTCTTCCAAAGGCTCTCCTGCATCTCGCTGACAGGGTAGCGAATCTCACGCTGCAGGTCACCGGCAAAATATTTGAGTTTATAGAACTGGCCCATCAATTCAGCCTGTACGATCCGTCGCAGCGCTTCAACAGCCAGCTCCTGCCCGTCCAGTTCCCCATAGAGAGCGCATACCATAGCCGCGCCGCCCTGCAGTAAAAATTCCGTGACAGTCTCCCGGTTCTGCTCCACAAAATCGTCCGAAAATGCCAGTTTTTCTTTTAGATCCAGCCAGTCTGCATCTGTTGTCAGAATATCCTTGCGCACCTGCTTCCAATCCGTCCTTTCCAAAAGAGCCGTCATATTATTGAGGGCAAATACCGCATCCGACTCTGTAGTGAAATCCGGTATGAATGCTTGCAGCCGCTCGTAGTGCTGCAGCAGTCTCATGGCAGTACTCCTGGTCAATCCGCAGATATGTCCAAATGAACCTCGATACCATTCGCTAAACGGCCTTTCCAATAGACATTTTCCAAGCTGCTCCAACTCTGCATCTCCTGTATACTGGCTGACCAGATCCCGTTTTATCAGCTGCCGCAGTGTCAGCAAACGCTGATCTATGGAAAGAGGTGTCAGCATAGTGTATAACCGGACATAAACCTCTTTCTGATGCCAAAGCTGATACATTTCCTCAAAGGTGTACTGCTGCCCTTCTTCCAGAAGCGTAAAAAAGCTGTCGCTGCGGTTCACAGAATCGCTGGCCTTCAAATTCTTCAGCGTCAGGGAATTGATGTTACAGTGCTCACAAAAGCCCGGCTCAAACAATAGAGAATATCGCCCCAAGGACAGGAACACTTCACTGTTCTGATCCACCAATTCCAAAAAATGCTTTTTTCTATGTTCCACCGCATAAATGAGAATTGAAAACTGGAATTGCCGGACAGCATTAAAATCCAGATGGAGCCTGCCGGCATACAGAGCATTCAGATAACTCAGTTGGTTGCATAAAATTTCTTCCCTCTGTTCCTTGCTCAAAGGATGTGGCTGGGAGATAAACCAGTTGAGGTCATATTGTCCGGCATGGTTGTCCAGCCAGAGGTCAAAAAAAGCAGACAAATCCTCTGCGTCATATTCAAATACAGCCAACAGCCGGCGGAATTTTCCCACATCGGTCATTTTCATCCACCGGAGATCTTTCAGGCGCTCTACTGACAGAAACAGCCGCACGCCATACCGATAAAGCAAGATGCAGACTCTCTGGAGCGGACAATTCTGTTCCAACAGTTCCAGAGCTTTCCGTTCATTTTGATGCCAGCAAAAAAGATACGAACCAAGAAACGGCTGCCGCATCATATCCCGCTGGTGCTCCGTCAGCATGGAAAGTCCCTTCCACTCCGCAATGGGAAAAGTCTGCAGGTTATCCAATATGACCTGCTCCTCTTCTTCATACATCACAAAGGGAAAATAGTATTTCAGGTATTCAAACCGCAGGGAAGGCAACAGTTCCAATTTCATGACTGCCAGCACCTGCTCTTGGGGATACGCTGTCAGTCTCTCTCCATACCCGTCTGCCGACTCTAAGGCTGAAGCAATTTCTTCATCGCCAATCTCCTGCCTGCACAACGCACCATAGAGCGCTGCAAAGTCCGGCACCCGAACCAGTTCTTCCTGTATCCGCTTTGTCTTTCGGATGTGCAGCCGTTCCTGTAATTGAAGTGTCTCCACCTGTCCACATGCCTGCGCTATGGCATCCTCTGAAAAGCTGCCTGTAAGCGTCGGAAGCAATCCGTCATCTTTCATTCTGGTCAATAGGGTCAGATGTTTTAATGTATTTCTCATGCTGCTTCACCTCCGATCATTGTCAGTACCATATTCAAAATCTCATGTCTTGGCCGGGGTTCAGACTCTACCAGTTCACCACACAGCTCAAAAAAGGCGTGTGCATCTTTGGCATCCATTGTCTGCACACAACCGGCGGGCCATTCCACCAACTTATCAAATGCCATATCCAGTACCTCTTTCTTCTCATCCCTGTAATAATATCCCCCTATGAATTTCACAAGAGATTCGGCGCTGCCGTTATAAAGTTGCTGCAGCTTTTCCCGTTTCTGTATGGTCCGTTTTTCCTGCTCCAGTCGTTTTTCCTGCTCCTTTCTCTCAGCTTCGGCTCTGTGCTCATCCTCCAACTCTTCCTTGGAATAGAATGTTTCCTTCAGCCGGTTGATTTCATAGCCGTTATACTCCCTGTGGAGCAAAAACTGCCGCAACACCGCTGCCAGCGCTTTTTTATCATAAAGGCGTTGGATCTCCGGTGCTTTTAAGGCACTTAAAACGAAGTCCTCATATTTTTCCGGCTCAGTCTGGAAAACTGAACGCTCCACCCAGTCATAGAGCTGTCGATGCTGCTCTGCAGATAGGAATGGACGGCTGATGTATGTTTTATATTCCCTTCTGCTGTAATACCCCTCACTCCTGACAAAGCATTCGTGAAAGTAAAACCGCTTGCCAAATATCGTTTGAAGTTGGGAAAAAGTGTACTCAGCCAACAGCCTCTCTACAAACCGGAAACACCTCCAACTTGAAATTCTCAGGGCATACTCCCGCAGCAGTTTCAGTTGTGGCGCATCTTCACCATCTTGCCGATGCTGCTTGAAAAACTCCCATAGATTGATTTCCTTCTTTTCCACCAGAAAGGCAAATGCCCGCCTACCGTTCGTATGCCAACTTCTGAAATATTCTCCATAGTCAGCTCCAGTCAGTTCCTGATATCTGGAAAGCCACTGTTTCAAAGGGATCGTCTGCCTGGAATGCAGCATCTGCAGGGTAAACAACTCCATATAGTTATCCCGCTCCAGTTCCTTCGCCAGATCATCGTACTGAGGATCAAACACATCAAATCGGTACGGAAAATCCTTCTGTATCGTTTGATTCATCCATAACAGTGTTTTCGGTGCTGTGGGGTTCAAACCATATTGAACCGCTTCCCAGAGTCCCTGAAATCCTTCGTACTTGACCGTAAAGCTGTTATAGAACTGAAACAGCCAGCCAAGATACTCGTAAAATTCTTCCGAAAGATCCTTTGGAGCATTCAGAAGCATCCGCCCACACGCTGTTGCGATTTTCTCGGCAGTGATGCTCTTGGAACTCAACCGGTCCGGCAGCCTGTCCGCCCATACAGCGAGAGAGTTTGCCAAAATGATTTCATCGCAGCGATACCCTGCTTTAGTCAAAACCGAAAATTCGCGGCTGTCGGGCTTCATATTCATATATGGCAGTTTCATCAGCGTGCGCAGCACCAGGTCGGCTTTCCCGCGGTATTTCTTTGCCTGCTCTTCATAGAACCGGATGAACCATTCCAGCACACCAAAATCATATACCAGTGAAAGTGTCCGATTTTGTGTGAATAGATGACTGAGTTGGGTATGCATCACCTCATAGCCATGTTCCCTATCATCAAATAACGACAGTACAAACAGGGCTTCTTCCGTTCTCGTACACTCTCTTTCTGCCAGTTTCTCCAACAGGGCATGGCGCTGTGCCGCATCTGTTTCCAAAAGATACAGAGCGCCCTGCAGGTACACATCTTCTCCGGCAGACCGCCGCAATTTCTGGAGGAATGCTCCCCGCTGATTGCCCACAAACATATTGTCAGACTGGATCGCACAGGTATTTCCCAGCGCCAGGGCCAGAGCGCGGAGAACTCGGACATCATTGCCCAGTTTTTCCTCAAACCGCTCCAACACCTCGCCAGGATAACGCAGATGATATGGTTCAAAATAGCCGGACACATCCGTTTCCACCTGCCATATCTGCATCGCCCTTGTTTGTCGGTAAGTCCTTCTCGCCGTATCGTCCTGAGAAGTCTGTACTACCAATTCGGCAAAGGCATGGTAAAGCTCCAAATCAATAGCCCTCTGATATACCCGGTAAACCGGTATCCTGTCGATATGCATTAAAATCCCTCCTACTTGAAATCTTCCATAAAAGATATGGGGAGAGAGCCGCAACATGGCTCTCTCCCCATTGATCAACTGACAGCATACCGATGGTATGCTATATTTTCTTACTCAGCGCCGGCCATGCTGAAGAACTCCGCAGGTGACAGTACCGTAACGCCCAAATCCCTGGCCTTGGACAACTTGCTGCCGGCATTTTCGCCGCAGACCAGATAATCCGTCTTCTTGGACACCGAGCTGCCGGCATGGGCGCCCAGTGATTCGATCAGGTCATTGATTCCGTCCCGGGTGTAGGGTTCCACCTTGCCGGTAACTACGATAGTCTTTCCTACAAAGGGATTATCCTGCACCCTGTCTTCGCTGTGTTCTGCCACAACAGGCTTTTGAATATTCATCATAGTCTGTAACTCCTCCCAAATGCAGAAATTATCTTCTACACAGAACCAGTCGTGGATATTGTTATGCAATGTCTCCCCGAAATCCGGAAGCTGCCGGAAATCATAGCCTCCATAGACCGCATCCCGAAACTCATCCAAATCATAGTGGAACACACGACCTAATACCTTGCTGGCAGTGTTGCCGATCATAGGAATGTCCATAGAAATCAGATACCGCTCAAAGGTGGTGTTTCGGCTCTGTTGGATAGCGTCCCAAAGGCGCTGCCAGGACTTTTCACCAAACCCATCCATGCGGACGATTTCAGCCCGGTAACGATCCAGACGGTAAATATCCAGATAACTATGGATAAATCCCTGACCGATGAATTTTTCCAATGTAGCCTCCGACAGCCCTTCAATGTCCATTGCCTTCTGGCTGACAAAATGGACGAACTTTTTCAGCCGACGTGTCTCGCAGTCAGGGTTATCACAGTACAGCGTCTTGATGATGCGATCCTCGCCATTTTCGCCCTTTCCACTTGATTCATGGATACGGGTAGGCTGTCCACAGCAGGGACAAACATGGGGAATCGTATCCACCATAGAGAAGCCGCCTCTGTCCAGATTTTCCTCCACGTGGGGGATGATCATGTTTCGTTTGCTTACCAGAATCCGGTTTCCAGCCATCAGTTCCAGATCCTCAATAAAGGACAGGTTGTGCAGACTGGCCCTGCTGACCTCACAGCCATCGATTTCCACCGGCGTAAACACTGCTACCGGAGCAATCTCTCCGGTTCTGCCCGGCGTCCATTCGATGTACTGCAGCAGGCTCTCATGCAGGTCATCTTCAAACTTATAGGCCAGACCGTCCTTATAGTGATGTCCGGTGCGGCCGCAGCTCTGGGCATAGGCGATGTCGTTAAACGAAACCACGATACCGTCAATGGGGATATCTTTGTCAGTGGCATATTGCCGCAGCTGATAAATACCGGCTTCCACATTTTCCAACGTCAGTTTCTGCTTTGTGACCAGATACTTGCAGGGCTGGAACCCCAGTGCACGCAGTTCCCGCAGCTTATCTGATTTCCGGGTCAGGTGCGGAAAGCCCTCCAGCACACCAAACGGCATGAAAACCAGCCGACGCTCCTGGCATGTCTTGGCATCCATCAGACGGATGGAACCAGCAGCCAGATTGCGGCCGTTTTTATAGGGCTTACCGTTGCTGTCCTGCAGGCCGGCCTTCAGTTCCTCAAAATCACTGGGTCTGATAAAGCCCTCGCCCGTCACAACCAGTCTCTCTTTGTAGGTGATGTGGGAAGGGATACCGCTGATGGCTCGGGTATTATGGGTAATGATCTCCCCTTCGTCACCATCGCCACGGGTAGCCGCCTCCAGAAGTTCTCCATTCTCATAGGTCAGCTTTACAGTCAGGCCATCCAGTTTGAGCATCAGCATGATCTGCTGCTCACCCATGAAATTCAGAAGATCCATACTGCTCTTCGTCTTATCCAAAGACAGCAGCGGGACCTCATGTCTGGTTTTCTCCAGCCTGCTCACCGCAGGATAGCCTACTGTCTGGGTTGGCGAATTTGCCATTTGGATTCCCGTTTCCTGTTCCAGTTCTTTCAACTCGTCAAAGAGTCTGTCATATACCTCATCTGACACACTGGGCGCGTTGCGGTTATAATACTCATCCCGATAACGGTTGAGCCGGTCATTCAATTCTCTCTGCTTTTCAAAAATATTCCGTTCCATTATGCTGCCTCCTTTTCAAGTACCCGGAAGGACATAACCAGTTCTTCTTCCGTATGCTTCTGTTCACTGTCGAAAACACTGCAAACACCGTCTGTAAACTGCCAGTGGGCGGCTCTGCCCCACCAAAGGATCGGGCCGCGGCCGCCGTTGCCTCTGTTGTCAGACGCATCTGGCTGATTCGCTACGGTACTGTAAAAGCCTTGCGTGTTTACCAGCGTAATGTTCCGTATCTGCCCGATACATTCCGGGCGGCAGTGATCCAATATCTCCAACTGCGTTCCTTCCCGAAGCGTCCTGCGCAGCTGGTTCAGGTTTTTAATCATGCACTTTTCTCCTTTCCCCGCCCCGCAGGGCAATCCTGCTGTGCGGTATGCAGCCCATTTCTGCCGGCTGCATACCTGCCAAAATTCAATTCATGGACAATACGCCGAATGGCATCATCATCGTCCCATGCTGCGTGAAGCGTATCCCGTTCCGGTCCGGCTCCCACATGGACCCATACCTTTTCGCTGCCGACCTGCAGCAGCACATTCTGACGCCTGGCGCAAACCACCGCCAGATTTCCAATTTGTTTCATGCTCTGCTCCTTCCTTGTTCATCAATAGCCGGACACCCAAAGGATGCCCGGCCATTCTCATTTGTCACGCTGCAGCAGCCAGCGCCGGAGACTGGATGCTATCCGTGTTCTCCATCAGATCTGCCATCAGCACATCCACCAAAAGTTTTCCTGCCAAATGGCCGGTATGGATGATGACCCGATCTTTCTTCAACTGGATAAACTCCTTCTCACGAAGAATCCGACTTTCCGCAGCCAGCGCCTTGTCGCTTTCTGTCAGCCTGGCAGTAATCACCCGCTGCCACTTCTGCAGGAACTCGGTCGCCTGCTCAATGTCCTTCTTCTGCCGGTCATATTCCGTCCGTTTCTGCCGCACTGTTCCATCCGGCTCCACTTCCAGCGTGTAATAGGCATGGAAAGGATCAGCCGTTTTTCGCAGAAACATCACAAAGCTTTCTCGCCGCTCAATCCGGTCCCAGTAGCGGTCACTGCTGCCTGCACAGTGATGGAGCGCACGCCCCTCGGTAATAATGTCCAGAATGCCGCTTGGCACCATTACCATGTAATCTGCATCGGCATACTCATATTTCGCTTTGATTTCCTGACAGATGGCATTAACATGGGGGAATTTCTCCTCCATCTCCTCGGCCTGCAGTTCAATATCCTTCTCCTGGCATTTGAGCACCAGATCATCGTGGCGCCGCCGCAGTTTTCTGGTGCGATATACGATCTCATCATATACATCCATGTGCAGTTTCTTTGCCATGGAAAGATAATCCTCCCAGGTACGCAGTACCTCATGGCTGTTTCGCCGGAAGGATGGCATCTGACGCCGTACATAGTTGTAGACCTGCACCATGCTCATGCGGTCAGCAATGAACTGGACATCCCTGGGGCTAATGTTCTGCTGACACATCCACAAAAGGACATTATCCGGGATTTCCCTGCCGGTGCCCTTTTCATATTGTAGCCACCGCAGCAGATCACAGCCTCCATTATGGAGCCGAAGTCGCTGAAACCTCCTGCTGTCAAGGCCCAGAGCTTTAATCAGACTCCCAGCACTATGGTTTTTGATTAGTTCACTGACTGTTCCGCAGGAACTGAAACATTCCTTGGTAAGCTTCGGCAGGTTCGCCTTGCTGATCTGTTCCATTTGCGGTATCCGTTCGAGCACAGCCAGATATTTTTCCGGGTCAACGCTTTTCTGTTTCCGAATCCAGTTGACCAGTCCTGTACAGCGAAGTTCCTGCTGTTCCAGAGTTGGCAGTGTTTTGCCATAGACCCGTCCATCATCCGAACCATACCAGCCGTAAGAACAGGGCCTTCCGGAAATCCAACGCATATTGCGTTGTTTATACAGCCCCCAATAGTAGGTTCTTGGTTTTCTTTCCCGGTCATAAATCGTGCGCCGGATTTCCTGGCAATAAAGCTTGGAATTTGGAAGGCTTTCTTTTCTGTATGTCCGGTCAGCCTGAAATTCACGAACTACAAAGCCGTCCTTGCATCGCTGAATCAGGTAGGCAAAATGTTTTTCTGTCTGCATATACCCCGCTCGTCCATAGGCTTTGAATACCACCGGATGTCGGCAGCAGCTACAGCGGCCTTGTTGATTGTGATGAGGATGCACCTTGATTGGCACTTCCTTTTCGCAGTAGGTACAGTAACCTGTTTTGGCACCGCCCTTTTTGTAGTGGTAATAAATGTAATTTTGCCGAATGGCAACCTTATCCACCCAGCGGCTCCAGTCCTTTGGAAGCTCCGGCACCTGTTCCATATCCTTATCCCATGGGTCAGTTTCCCGCCGGTGCCGCTGTTCGAGTTGTTCATCACGCACATCCCGCTGAAACTGAAGAATTGCATCTACTGCTTTTTTATTGCTGCCCAAATAAGTCTGTACGGCTGTCATATCTTCCTCACTGACCCAGCTGGTTTTGGCATACCAGTACAGCCGTTTCCAGTCCAGTCTGTCCAACTTGGACTCACACCACTTCTGCGTCAGGCTGTTATAGGTGATAAACTGCCGCTTTTCTTTATCCAGATACACTTCATAGGCCGGATTACTCCCATTCAGGCGAAGATGCTCCGGCAAAAAGAAAGCCACTTTCAATATCCCATCCTGCGTGATACATCTCAGGTAGGCATAATACTCACACACCTCCCGAACATATCCATAGGTAGTTTTTTCTTTTCTTGGCAGATCCGAAGCGGCAATCTGCTTCATTTCATCCGTCGCTGTCAGCTTTGGAAGCGCCATCAGGGCTCGTTTTTTCATCTCAATTCACCGTCCTTCTTGTCAAATCCACGCCATACCACACATCCGGCAGTAATGTGACACCATCAATTTGTCCTACAGCAACCTGTACGATACTTTCCGAATCCGGCGCTTCCTTCGCAAAAGCAAGGATGTCTCCCAGTCTGCCGGTGGCAACGGGGTCTTTCCCCCGTACCACCGCATAACCGCAGTTCGCCATTGCCCGGTTGGCTGCCACATGGGAACTCCACACCCTGCGCGGGTGATCTACCATGTAGGCCAAACCATGTAAAAACAGCTCCTCTTTGGTTAGCCGCTTAATCACAGTCAACTCCGTACAGGCGATTTTGGAGTCATGCTCATCTTCATCGATGTCGCCGCCGGCGTTGACAATATAATATTCCGAATGCTCCAGGCTGGAATAATAGCTAAGGCAGTCGAGCGGATTTTCCGCGCAGTGAAATCCATTTTCCCTGCAATTTGCTTTTTCAGTCGTATTGAGCCCCATCACAAACTGATAGCCACGGCATATCAGCCCGGGGCGAAAACCCTTATAAGCAATCATTCTGCATTTTTCCTCCTTTGCCGGCTCAGCCTGCCTTTGCCATCCCAAAATCCAGCAGCGACATCTGCCCATCCTGAGAAGGCTTTTTTTCCTCCTGCTTGGGTGCCGCCTTGGGTTCCGTCTTTTTCTTCTCTGCCGCCTTCTTAGGTTTGCTCTTTGCAGAGGACTTCCCAGCATACGGCTTGGGAACAAACTTCTCCTCATCCTCATGGTCTTCCTTGGCATCAGGGTCACGGAAATAATCTTCCGCCCACTGATAGCACATATCATCCGGCACATCGCAGCCATATGTCTGCTGTCCGGGACCAGGGCGGGTTCCGCTTGCTTTTAGTTCATCCTGCACATAATCCCATGCCTTTCGGTTGATGTACTGGAAACAGCGGATCATATTCTTTTTCGGATGCATCGTCAGACGGGCAAACGCCGTATCTTCCATACAGAGCATCTGGATATGCTCGGACACACATTCCTTCATATTTCGCCGTGTCAGTTTTTCCACATCGGTACTCACCCTCTGGGTAGAGGCCGCGATTACTTCTTCATCACTCATCGCTTCCAGACGGGCGATTTGCTCCTGCTCCGCAGCTTTCTTCGCCTGCTGTTTGGCGTCAAATTCCGCTTTGCGCTGGGCTTCAGCCGCCTCATGCTCCGCACGCTTTTTTTCTTCATCTTCTGCGGCGGGCGGTTGTGCCGAATTCCCCTCCTCAGCAGACTTCTCTTCCCCAGCAGGCGCTACTTCATCCGCAGGTTCCTCCTCTGCATCAGCCAAAGCAGTCTCACCGGCACAAACCGAAGCCGCCGATACTGGGACAGTGTCTGTACCTACAGGCGGCACAGGCAAAGATTCCATCTCCTCCAGCTCAAAGGCTTCATCATCCTCAAAGGCTGCAGACGAATCGAACATACTGTTTTGCTGCTCCATTGCTATTTCTGAAAAAACACCCATTGTAAAATCTCCTTTCGCAAAAAATGGCATAGAGCAGGCCGTTATGGCCCTTTCCATGCCATTGTGTGTTGCTCACAGCACATATAAAAGTGTGCTGAAGCTGTCAAAACAGTAGCAGACCACGCCAGTATACTGCCTTGACCATTCCTTGATTTTGTCCTGCACCTCCTGCGCAGTCTTTTGATTGCTCATATTCCAGGGTGGAGGTACCGTTACGGTAAAGTAGCCATTCTCCAGACAACTTCTGACATCTGCCGGAAGATTGGAGCACTGCTCATACAGTGCTGTAATCTGGCTTTTCTTCTTTTCTGCAATACGCATCTGACCCCTATCCCTTCATTCCTGTTTTTGAGCAGGCTCCGGAAGTCTTTTACACAAGAATGGGGAGAAGCGTACCGGTGCAAAATCCCGGCAGTCATTCACATAGAAGTATGTGCGTTTGCCTTGGCAGTCCAGTTCCACCACATCAGATGGAGCCAACGGACGGCCTCTGTAATCTTCCGGCAAATGCTCATTAAAGTCCAGGAACAGGCGCCCCAGCACTTCCATGTCATTCTGCCCCTTTGGGCAACAGACCTCTGCGCTCCATACCGTCTGATAGGCGGCAGCAGGCGGCTGTTCATATCCAGCTTTACGCAGTGCATCCAGTTGCTTGAACGCGAAAGGTACCGTCTGTGTCTCACCCAGGCAAAGCTGGTAAATGCAAAATCTCCGGAAAACTCTCTGGCTGTCCAGAATATCCTTCAGCGCCCGATTGCCCTGAGCAAGAAATATCTGATACTCTTCCTTTGTCAGCCCCAGATACTCTGTCAGATCCAAATCTTTCTCCGCTCTGGTGTGCCAAAGCTCGACGCAGCCATCTATATAGGTAAAATCACACTTACCGCACAGATATTGCTGCTTAAAATTCATTCTCTGCACCTCCTTTTCCTTCTGTTCTTTCTCCCGAAGGGCAAGCTGCCAATCATCAAACCCTTTATAATTCGGATTCCAGGTCAGCCGACGACATGCCATTCCATTTTTTCGGGCCATCAGATAGATCTTAGATGCCCCATTAGAGGTCATTTGGTTACTGTACTTATCCATATCATGAGCCTCAATGATCTCCTCAGTGCCATTCTGTGCCAACAGTGCAAACAGCGTATCCAACTGGCTTGTGTTGTTTGCGCCGGCAATCGCCGCAAAAGTCCGGTTTGTCAGGCAGTGTGAGATGTCTGCTTTCAGCAGTCCCTCAATGACATAGACCACCCGAGCAGATGGATTGCCGATAAAATGTACCGGGCTCCCGGATGTGACACCCATATTTTTGGACGAGGACGAAAACCAGATGTATTTGGCTCCTGACTTATCCGGTGGATCATCTTTTTGCTTGAGCGGACTATCCAAAAGTATCTGCAGGCCATGTATCATACCGTCGTATCCCACAGCTGGAATCAAAATCCCTGCGTTTTTTCGGTAGAAGTTCATGGTCCAGCGCCCGCTGTCATCCAGATAAAAGCCGGGCACCCCCTCCACCTTGCATCCCTGTTTCATCAGCCGCTCGGTAATGGCGCGGCAAAGGAAAGGGGGTGGAGTGCTCTTGAACCCAATCCGGTCGATCTGTTCATCCGACAGTCCCCGTTTTGGGGAGTGCAGATGGTTGCGGTGGGCAGGCTGAAGAGGCAGCATAGCGAGCAGCAGCGAAAGCGTTTGATGAATTTCCTGTCCGCTGGCCCGTTCTGCTTGCTGCACTGTTTTTAGTTCGCCCCTCCTCTCATATCCGGCAAGGTCGGTCTGAGTCCCCGAAACCGGGGACCCAGTGCCAGCCTGCTGGTTTCCTGCCATCTCATATCCAGAGTTCGGCCGTTCCCTGTGAAAATCGTTGCACAGGGCTTCTCCTATCTCCCAATACGCATCGGATGTAGTCGTATTGTTTAGCCGCGCATAAAGCGCAAGCATACCGCCATGCTCATCACAATAATTGCACCGCCAGACATTTTTGACGAAATTCACATTCATCTTGCCGCGGCGGTCACCACAAAACGGGCAATCCACATATACACTGTTTGCCTGTCGGCGTCTGATTCGTAGATGTAGAAGTTCCACTACATCCATAATACCGAACGGAAAATCTCCTGGATATGAGTCCATCTGTTCTCCCTCCCTTCTTGGCCCCATAGATGGGGCTGCTTATCATCCGGCTTTCTGTGCGGCCATACCATCGAGCATGATCTGCGCCGCAGCACGAACGATATTGTTGGTGCTCTTGTTGCCTGGGGTGAGGTAGAATTTCAGACTCACCGGACGCTCCTTGGCAACTGTTGCCATGGTCTTTCCTTTGCTCAGACCGCTATCCACCACCACATTCTGCGCTTCTTCAAAGGTCATTACCTTCAAGATGTCTTCTACCGGAGTGCTCTCCGTATAAGAAGGCGCCACAGGCAGTTCTTCCGGTTCATCCGATTGGAATACGGAGGCGGCCGGCTGCTCAGACGCATCATCCTGTTTTGGACTGCTATCCAATGTAACCTCGCGGCTCGGTACCGGCAGCTCCATATTGGGAGCATTCTCCTCTACCTTGCCGGCAGGCAGTGTATCCATATTCTCCTTCTCTTCTGCAGCCATCTGCTGGACAGTAGGCTGTACCGGAGAAACCGGGGACTGTTCATTCTGAACCGGCTTTGCCGCAGGTTTCTGAATAGGCGCCGGACGAGCAGGCGCATTACGGCGCTCTACGGCGTTCTGAGGCGTTCTCTCCAGCTGGGCATGAACTTCCCCACCAGATTGCCGCAGCGCCGCTCCAGGGTCTTCTACGGGCCTCTGCGCCGCATTTGGCATTGGTTGCCGGATAGGAGCCGTCCCGGAAAGCGGAATACTGCTTCCAAACACCTTGCCCGTACTGTCAACAGCAACATCGGCAAACTGCAGACCGAAGCCGGCATCCGACAGCGCAGCACTCAATGCCTCATCCTGGGCAGCCTGTACATAGTCGGTATCTTCGTCTGCACTGTGTTGCGAGATGTAACTACTGATAGGCTCTGCATCACTGCGGTCCAGATAAACTCTGGCCTCCATAATCGCAAGCTGTTCCGTGATCCGCAGAGTAGTCAGTTTCATGCAGCCCTGGGGGTGACGCAGGCGAAACCACAGCTTCTGATAGGGCAATTCCAACTGCAGCATTTCCTCATTGGTTTTTCTGGACACCTTATGGCGCAGAAATTTGAGCGGGTCAAAGCCCGGCACCTTGTTCAGTTCTGCCACTGCCGGAATTGTTTTGTACATCATAGGCATCGGATTACTTTTTTCGTTCATGTTGGAAACTCCTTTCTGACATAAAAATAGGAGACGCCAAGTGCTATTTCTGCATCTGACCTCCCTTTTTTAACTTGCGTTCTTTAATTGTTCTTCCAATACAGCTGGAATGGGGATACCGGCTTTCTTTGCGTAGGCTTTGAAATACATCTGGATACGCATACCCAGCAGCGTATTTCGCTTTCCAATCTCATTACGATGGATTGCCATAAACAATACCTGTTTCTGCCCAATCAGCACCACCCGCTTTTTGGCACGCGTGATTCCGGTGTAGAGCAGATTACGGTACATCATGATGGTGTGCGCTTTGAGCAGCGGCATAATAACGGTCTCATACTCAGAGCCCATAGCCTTGTGGATCGTAGTAGCATAAGCCAGATCCACATTGCTCAAATCATCTACGCCGTATTCCAGTGTTCTGCCAGCGCCAAAATCCATGCCGATTTTTTTACCCTGGTCAGTGTCCTTAATATACCGGATGAAGCCCAAATCACCATTAGATACCTTTTCTGTGTTCTTGGTCTGCATGATGCGGTCATTGATCCGGAATATCTTGGGGCCGAACTTGATTTCCTCCTCCGCAGAGCGGAATGGGTTGACCAATTCACGAATGGTCTCATTCAGCTGTTCCGACGACGCGGCGCCTTCTGAACGGAAAGGTGAAAGAATCTGCACATTCTCAATGCCACTCTCCTGTATCTCCAAACAATACCGTTCTGTAATCTTTTCAGCGGTGTCTTCCTGACTATCACCAGACACGAAAACAAAGTCCGGTCCGTAAAACAGTTTGGTATTGCCCTCGTTAATAAATTTGGCATTATAGGCAATCAGACTATCCTTCGACTGACGGAAAATCTGATCCAGCACCGTTACTGGGACGATTTTGGTTTCGATGATCTCACGGAACACATTTCCGGCTCCTACGCTCGGAAGCTGATCTGGGTCGCCTACCAGTACGATTCTGGCATTTATCTTCATGCGTTCAAAAAATTTCTCAGCAAGCCACATATCCACCATGGAAAACTCATCCACAATGATTAAATCGGCCGACAGTGGCTCTGACTTTCTGTTCCGGCTACCCTCATCCTCTTCACTGGTCAGTCCCAGACCACTGTGTAATGTTCGGGCATCCTCAAAGCCGGTACTCTCCGACATCCTGCGGCTTGCCCGACCGGTAGGTGCCATAAGAGCAATTTTGCCATCAGGGTGTAGCCGCCGGTAAACCTCAAGTATCGTCCGTAGCACTGTTGTTTTACCAGTACCAGGAGAACCCGTAATTACTGACAAGCCATGCCTAAATGCTGCATAGACCGCAGCCTCCTGCTGTGCAGACAAGCGCAGTCCCATTTCAACCTTGACCTGTTCCAGCATCGGCGCAATATGCTCTACTGGCATCTGGGCGACCAGACGCTGGGCGATCCGGCGCGCCGTTTCGTCCTCTTGGGCAAACACTCTGGGAAGATAGATATTATCCTTCACGGAAACGACTGCTCCATTCAGGATCATTTCCTGCATCATATCCCTGACTTCCTGCTGATGCAGGCGAAGCTCCGGTACAGGTATCTTCTCATTGAGCAGTTTCAGCGCTGATTTCTCCAGTTCTTCAGAACTGATGTACAGATGGCCTCGTTTACTCTTGCCCTCATCCAGCGCACAAAAGACAGCCCCTTTGATACGCATAGAGTCATGGAGATTGCCCCCGCTCTTTTGTACGATTGCATCTACCCGCCGAAATCCAAAGCCGGAGATCTGGCAAAGCTCAAATGGGCTCTTTTCCAAAATCTCTACGCTGGTCGGGCCGAAATATTGATATATTTTCAATGCCGTCTTGGGAGTAATCTTAAACGGTGCCAGCAAGGTCATAATTCCTTGGAGCATACGGTTTTCTGCATAAGAAGCTTTGATGTCCTCCAATTTACTTTCCGTAATGCCCCGGATCTCCAACAGCCGCTCCGGCTGGTGTTCCAGAATATCCAGTGTGTCCACACCGAACCGCTCCACAATGTCTGCGGCAGTTTTGGGACCAATCCCTTTGATAAGCCCGGAGGCAAGGTAGCCCTCTACGCCGTTTTTTGTTCTGGGCACAATTTCACGCCACTGCTCCACCTGGAGCTGGACACCATACTTGCCCTTTGTCCATTCACCATCCAGTTCCAACTCTACCGCATCTGTCCGTGGAATCTCATACCCCACAGCTGTAAAGCGAATCAAATGGTCTTTGTACCGCCTGTTTGACCTGGCCTCGGCTGGCACGCTCTGATCTGCGGTTTTTACACTGACGATACAAAACTTATTGGCAGGATTATAAAAAATCGTCCCGTCGTAGGTACCAATACAATTCATCCTTTTTCACCTCACTAAGCGGCCTCCATAATCGAGGCTCTAACACTGAACCGTCTGGATTCGGATACTGTAACAAACTGCTCGTAAATATCCGGATGCTCCAGTTTCAACCGAAGCAGGTTATCCTTGTCGATGATGGACTTGCGAACAGGGGTATAGGTAACCGTATAGTTCACTCCCTCCTGCTCACAGACTGCAGTGCAGCTGGTACCCATTTCCGCAATCAACAGCGCCTTCAGACGCTGAATATCCTTGTCGATTTCTTTGGAGTACACCTCTGCATTTTTCTTTTCATCCAGAAGCCGCAAATACTGCATGAGTTTTGCAGTCATATCCAGGTCGAGTGCAACGGCCGGGGCATTTTTATCTGCCGGGCCAAAGTGTTTGCGTGCGCTCTCAATAATCAAGGCCCCACTTTCTGTATAGGGCGGCGGCACATGGCGCTGCACATGGTTTTCCCAGAAATACTGCTCCAAAAAGACCATCTCAGCCTCATACTCGAAATCACGCTTGACCTCCCGGATAATAACTTCCTCCTCGTTGTTACCATACAGGCAGCAAAAGAAACATCGGTCAATATCCGTTACTGCCATATAATGACGCCCCTGAGATTCATAGTAGACTGGAACAGTCTCCTTCCCATTCATCCACCAGTTATCTCTGGCATTATAGTTTGTGGTCTTAATCTCAAGGATCGCTGTGGTGCCATCCGGCAGTTCCACAAAGTAGTCCACATCAGCCAGCATCCAAGGATACTGTGGGTGCTGGAACATCTTTTTGATTTGGTAGACCCGATATCCGGTTTTCCGCTCGAATATCTTTGCTACCAGAGGCTCCAGCAAATGCCCCATTTCCATGGCAACCCAGTTGCCCTCATCATCTTCCACTGACGCTATGTTCAGTTTGTCGTAGTACAGATCCCTGGCTGTCCGGAATGGAGAAGTGCCAAAGATCGCCGATACATCGCTGCCGCCGATTCCACGGCGCCGGTAATCCAGCCAGTCTTCTTCTGAAAGATCTGCCGTTTCTACCAGCACCAGCGGTTCATGCCGCTTTCGTTCAGCACTACTGCTGCCAGACATATCAAATCCCCCTTCGTGATCTTCGGGGCAAAATAACTGCCCTCGCCATTGGTGCAACATTTCGGGGCCGGAGCGAAGATACTGCCTGTCTCTTCATCTTCCAGTCCGTGGAGTGTGCCGGCTTGACCCGCCGACCATTCTGCTTTCTTTTCTGCTTCACATTCATGTACATGACCTGCCTTTCTCAGTTTTGATTTATCCTTAAAGCCCTTTCAGGCTTACAGGCAATAAAAAAGCGAGCATGACAGACGGCATAAAGCCTGGCGCCCATAGTTGCCTATGAACCGATGTCATTCTCGCAATGGTGGGTAAATCCCGTAAAATAAAAAAAGCCAGCAATATACCGGCCTGAAAAGGCGCAGTGATACTACTGACACAAGTACAAAATTAACAGCGTGTGCAATGCAGTCATTACTCCGCAACACAAGCCCTAAAGCCTGTGTACCCTGACGGGCAACGCACAAAAATCAATTACATTGCAATTCTAACACAATATATAGTGTTTGTCAATTCAAACATTCTATATATTGATTTTTGGATTTTCTTTAAATTTTCTTTCCTCTTTGCAGAAGTTCTTTCTTCCCCGCCTATTTATAGGATGTATCGGATCATTTGGTAATACCGGATGATCCCTACGCTCTTTTAGTACCTTGACAAGTTCATAACCTCTATGGGGAGTTATACAGGAATTCTGGACAGTGTGCGATGACCACAGAAGCGCGCCCATAATCGAAGTGCTGCACAGCAGCAGCCTGAAATACACGGCAGAACCGTTCTGGCGTAGGAAATGGCCCCATTAGAGTTCTTTTGTTATTTCAATACCTCCTGACCTCAAGACCGTTTTCATTGTTTTTGTTGAAAACCTTCTTCTACAAATCGTAAGGGATCATTGTAATCGAAAAAAGGAGGACGATTATGGAGAAAAGAAAACCGAATGACCTACCGCCGGAGCAGTGCTTGGCTGTTGATACCGATACCCTTTGCAAACTGTTGTGCTGTGGAAGGCACACTGCAGTACAGATTGGGGATCTTGCCAATGCACGCATTACCATGAACACCCGTGTCCTATGGAGTGTCCAGCGTATCAAAGAATATCTTTATGATATTTCCGGCTAAATAACCATGCCAGTAAGGCGCACTACACTTTTATAATCAGGAGGTACCAGTAATGGCAAAAGTGAGAAAAGACAACAAAGGACGAAATCTTCGGCCTGGAGAAACACAACGGGCAGATGGCAGCTATATGTATGTCTACAAATTAGGCACTAAAAAGAAATATCTTTACGACTCCGATCTCGCAAGTCTTCGTGTCAAAGAAAAGCAGATCAACAAAGATAAGGATGATGGCATCCGTACTCAGGAAGCCATGAAGCTTACCCTGAATGATATGTTCAAGGTCTACATGAATAACAACATCAAACTGAAGCCCTCTACCAGAGCAAATTATCTTTACCTGTGGGACTTCTATGTGAAAGAAGAGCCTTTCGCTAACATGCCTCTGCCACAAATCCACAGAAGTGATATTCTCGCGTTTTATACCAAACTGCTGAAACACGGCTTTGCTATCAACTCACTGGAGAGCATCAACACCATTGTTCACCCTACGCTTGAAATGGCCGTGGACGACGATTACATCCGCAAAAATCCCAGCAAGGGCATTTACCGCAAGCTCAAGACGGATGGCAGCGCTCCAAAGCCTAAACGGCGGATCGCACTCACTAAAACGCAACAGCAGAATTTCCTGCGTTTTATTGCCAAGTCCCCTACATACAGCCATTGGCTCCCCATCATGACTGTGCTTCTTGGAACAGGAATGCGTGTAGCAGAATGTACCGGCATTACCAAAAGCGATATTAACTTGAGCGAAAACACAATCTCGGTCAACCACAACTTAATCTACCGGGTCATTGACGGAAAAGCCGGATTTCACATTACCACTCCCAAAACTGAGAGCGGTACACGAATTATCCCTATCCTCTATCCAGAGGTGGCCGAGCAGCTTCGCCTCCAGATTGAAACCATCGACGCATTGTATCCAGACGATCAACTGGTGTTAGGAGGAGTTCACGGTTTTGTTTTCCGCAACCGAACCGGCTCATTCATGAGCGCCCACAATATCAATCGGGCGATTGAGAGAATCAGCGTAACTTACAACATGGAGGAAATGGATCAGGCTGAACTGGAAGACCGTGAACCGGATCTGCTCCCTCATTTTAGTGTTCACAACTTGCGGCACACCTTCTGTACCCGGCTCTGCGAAAGCACCAACGATGTTAAATTCATTCAGCAAGTCATGGGGCATGCCGATTTCTCTACTACAATGGACATCTACACCCATATCACACAAGAGAATATGCAGGAGAAGGCAAAAAACATTAGTGTGAACATGAAGCTGATGTAAGAAGAAAGGCGAATCTGCATTTTATAAGCAGATCCGCCTTTCATATTGCTTCATCCGGTTTCGTAGGGTCTCGCGCAAAAGTTGTAGAAAAGTTGTAGTAACGCGATTTTTTGTAGTAAATGACCTCTTTAGTACAGCTTTGCTCCTGCCGGAATACTGTCATCCAGCATCAAAAGATTTAAGCCTTCCCGTCCGTCATACTCGTACACTGCGGAAATCAGCATACCCTCGGAATCAATACCCATCATCTTTCTCGGCGGCAGGTTTGTGATTGCCACACAGGTCTTACCAACCAGCTCTTCCGGCTCGTAATACTCGTGAATACCGCTTAAAATGGTGCGTTTCCGGTCTGTTCCGTCATTCAGTGTGAATTTCAGGAGCTTCTTGGACTTCGGCACTGCCTCACAGGCTTCGATCTTAACCACTCTGAAATCAGACTTGCTGAATGTCTCAAAGTCTACATCATCTGCAAACAACGGCTCGATTTTCACCTTGGAAAGATCAATCTGTACGCTTGGCGCGGACACGGTTGCATCCTCTGCAGAACCATTTACAGCTGCTTTTTCGGCTTTGTTTTCAGCCTTCTTTGGGTCCAGGGTCTTCATTGTGGGGAACAGCAGAACATCGCGGATGGAGGCGCTGTCGGTGAGCAGCATGACCAGGCGATCCACGCCGAAGCCCAGGCCGCCCGTGGGGGGCAGGCCGTACTCCAGTGCGTTGACATAATCGTAATCCACCTGAGCCTTGCAATCGGGCTCAATGGCCTTGCGCTCGGCGACCTGACGCTCAAAGCGGCCCTTCTGGTCGATGGGGTCGTTCAGCTCACTGAAGGCGTTGCCGTACTCGGTGCAGTCGATGAAGTACTCAAAGCGCTCGGTAAAGGCGGGATCATCCGGCTTGCGCTTGGCCAGCGGGCTGATCTCGACAGGATAATCATAGATGAAGGTGGGCTGGATCAGCTTGTCCTCAACAAAGGCATCGAAGAACTCGGCCAGAATGGCACCCTTGGTGGGAACCTCGGGCAGCTCCACATGATGCTCCTTGGCAGAGGCAATGGCATCCTCGTCGGACTTCCAATCGTTGAAGTCCACGCCGGAATACTTCTTGACAGCCTCCACCATGGTCAGGCGCTCCCAGTGACCCATATCGATCTGCTTGCCCTGATAGGGAATGACCATGCTGCCGCAGATTTTGAGGGCAAGGCGCTTGTACAGCTCCTCCACCAGATCCATCATGCCGTGGAAATCGGTAAAGGCCTGATACAGCTCGATGCTGGTGAATTCGGGGTTGTGCTTGGGGTCCATGCCCTCATTGCGGAAGATGCGGCCAACCTCGTACACGCGGTCCATGCCGCCCACGATCAGGCGCTTGAGGTACAGCTCAGTCTCAATGCGCAGCACCATGTCCATGTTCAGGCTGTTGTGGTGGGTATAGAAGGGGCGGGCAGAGGCACCGATCTCAAAGGGGGTCAGGATGGGGGTATCCACCTCCAGGAAGCCCTTCTCGTCCAGATAAGCGCGAATCTCCTTCAGGATCTGGCTGCGCTTGACGAAGGTATCCTTCACCTCGGGGTTTGCGATCAGGTCCACATAGCGCTGGCGGTAACGCATCTCGGTATCGGTCAGGCCGTGGAACTTCTCGGGCAGGGGGCGCAGGCTCTTGGCCAGCAGGGTCAGCTCGGTGGCGCGAACGCTCAGCTCACCGGTCTTGGTGCGGAACACCTCGCCCTTGACACCGATGATATCGCCCACGTCCAGCTTCTTGAAGGCGGCGTAGGCCTCCTCGCCCAGCTCGTCGCGGCGGACATACAGCTGGATATCGCCCTTGTCATCGCGCAGGTGGGCAAAGCTCGCCTTGCCCATCACGCGCTTGGACATCATACGGCCAGCCAGCGCGACCTGCTTGCCGCTGTCGGTCTCGTTGGGCAGATCCTTGAACTCTTCCTTCAGGTCGGCAGAGTATGCGTCCTGCGGGAACTTGGTCAGGGTGAAGGGGTCGTTTCCGGCAGCCTGCAGGTCGGCCAGCTTCTGGCGGCGCACCTGCACCTGCTCGCTCTCAGACAGGCCCTGAGCGGGGTTTCTCTTTTGCTCTTCCATGGTTTCCTCCCGTTCAGGCTCAGTTTGCGGCGTGGGTAATGGCCAGCACTTCGTACTCGACGGTCTGGCCGGAGGGCAGCAGGACCTCAGCCTCCTCGCCCACGGCCTTGCCCAGCAGAGCGTGGCCCACGGGGCTCTCGTCGCTGATCTTGCCGTTGATGGGGTCAGCCTCGGTGCGGCCAACGATATCGTACTCCTCGGCCTCATCATCGCCGATCATCTTGATGGAAACGTGGGTGCCAACAGAAACGCTGTCCACGCTCAACTCGCTCTCGTCGATGATCACAGCGTTCTTGACCATCTGCTCCAGCTCGGTGATGCGGTTTTCCACCAGACCCTGGGTGTTCTTGGCTTCATCGTACTCGCTGTTCTCAGAAAGGTCGCCGTGGCTGCGGGCTTCCTTGATCTCCTCGGCCAGCTCCTTGCGGCGGACCGTCTTGAGGTATTCCAGTTCGTCCTGCATCGCCTTCAGGCCGGAAGCGGACATCTTGATTTCTTGTGCCATTTTGGATCTTCTCCTTGTCTATTGGATTGACGCAGCCGCAAAGCCGCGCACGAATGCTATTATGACTGTTCTATTATAATAGCAAGCCGTGAGCTTGTCAATAAAAACCACGGCGCTAGAGCGGAAAAAGCGGCGGTTTCGGCTCCCGCCCCTATGCAGAAGCGCCCCACCGGTTCCCCGGCAGGGCGCTTCCACAGGTTATTTGGGAATAGAGAATGGTTGGGTTATGGGGGCACCCCCCAGTCGCTTTCAGCGACAGCCCCCGCTAATAGGGGGGCCCTTGGCATGGCGGATAGTTTCACCTTTTTGCCAAGGCCGCCCCTATTAGGGGCGGTGGCATCCCGAAGGGATGACGGTGGGGTTTACTTTTCCTGTGCCTTATTCCACACGCGGATCACTTCAACACGGCTCACGGAATCGGTATCCACATAGGTCTCGCCGTTGTCCTTTGCGGCCTTGAGCAGATCGTTTTCCACAGCCCAGGCAATGGCCTTCTGGGTATCGGTGGCATCAGCGGGCAGAACTGCGGCGGGTGCGGGCTTACCGGCATGGTTCCACACCAGCAGGGCCAGCTCGGCACGGTTTGTGGGGATGGCAGTACCAGCGGGCAGAGCGGTTTTCAGGTACAGCTCCGTGCCCAGCTGATAACCCTGCCATGCCAGAATGGCGGTGCCAGCAGCGGCAGTGCCGACCACTGCGGCGGTGCCCAGAATATTGGGCTCGTCTTCCTCAATGGAGGCATCCTTGGTCATGGCTTCGATGGTCACACCACCGGCAGGCATCTGGAACTTCAGGGGGTTGTTCTTGACATCCACATCCAGCGTTTCATCGGTGGTAATCGTCCACTGGTCAAATGCAACGGCATCGCTCTGGCTGGTGTAGGTCACGGTCACGTCAGCCTTTTCGGGCACTTTGGCGATCAGCTCGCCCTTGTCGTTCTTCTCAGCCTTGATCTCTTCGTCACCATTCTTAATGGTAACATCAGCATTCTTGACGGTCAGGGTGTAGAGCTTGGTTGCAGGGGTCAGTTCGGCGGCCTTTTCGGCAACAACGACCTGAGTGCCATCAGCACAAATCTGGTCACCACTTGCGTCCTTCAGGGCAACGCCAAAATCAAACTTGCCGGCTTTTTTGTAGGTCACATTCAGGGTTGCCTTGATATTACTGCTTTGGGAATTACTGCTTTGGGAAGTCAGTTTCTGAGCCAGCTCCTGAACAGTGTATTCTTTCTCGGTCAGTTCCTTGCCGTTCAGTTCTACCTTTTCAACTTCATCACCGTAGGTCAAAGCAACACTGCCATTGAGAATCTTGTACATATCAGTACCGGGGGCAATAGCAATGTTCACATCAACGGGAGTATTGACCAGGTAGTCGCTCTTGGAGGTGGTCACATCCATCGTTGCGGCAACGGGGGTAACTTCCCACTTAGCATAATAAGTCTTACCAATTTCAGGGGTCGTTACTGCTTTACCGGTAAAATCAGCGTTTTCATACCATTTTGCGGTACATCCAGCCTTGGTTACACTGTCAAAACCGGTCTTATCCGTATTGACTGTACCGCCCTTAACAACCATAACGATACCGTGACGATTCGAAATGCCAGTGTCGCTCCCCGGAATTGCGTTTGTATCATTGACATAGATGACAGTAGAATCATTCATACCATCACCAAAGCAGCCATTTGCATAGCTGGTAATCTTTTTGCAGCCGGTCAGGTCAACGGTTTTCAGGTTGGTGCATCCCGCAAGCGATGCTTCAAACGTTGCATCATCGCCAACCACTTTCAGATTTTCCATCTTCGGGAAAGTCTCAGCTTTTACATATTGCAGGTTTGCATCGCTCACAGTAACTTCTTTGAGTTGTTCACTAGGAGAGAACATATTTTTCCAAAGAGTTTCTGTCGTCATATCTGTCCGACTGGTTTCCAATGTGCCAAGAATTTCCACGTTCTTCAAAGATGTCACAGCAGGGTACGAAACAGTAGTGTTTGTCTGACTCCGGAACGGATTTTGATCATCGCTAGTAATTTTTGCGCCTTCTTCAATAACAAAGGTTTCAATACCACATGCCGGGAAAGGAACCAGATGCAATGCGGTTTCGCCGTGGAAGGTCACTCTCTTCAAATTCCGACAATCTGCAAACGCCCATACATCAACACTTGTCACACTCTTCGGAATGTCAATCTCCTCAATAGCAGTCCCTTTGAATTCAGAATCTCTAATGCTTGTAGGGTGGCTTCCCAAATCAATCACACTCAAGTTCCCGCATTCTCGCACAATTGCATAGGGAAGTGTTTCGGTCCTAACAATCAATGTTCTCAAACCAGAACCTTGAAGTGCATTAGAAGTCCCATCCGGAACCTGTTGGTTTTTTCTTAATCCAAACTCGATGTCATCTGTAACAGTAAAGCTTTCCAGATTCGGCATCATTGAAAAAGCATACGCACCAATATATTTCAGATTGCTCCAGTTATCAAAATCAACTGTAAACTGTGTTCCTCGAACTGCCGCACAGCCAACACCTTCAAAGCTCTTGGGAAGCCATTCAGTCAGTTCCTTGCCCTTGCCCAGTTCAGAGCAGAAATCGAACATACTTGTAGGCAAATATTTTCCTGTATATACATTCTGGTTTGAATCCACGTCAGTAGTTTCAGCCGCTTCAAATCCTTCTGCCCAGATTACTTCTTCCAATACTTCATCATGGCGAAAGATGTAATCGCCCAAATCCCTAATGCTGGCAGGAATATTAGCTTTTTTCAAAGCCTTCATCCCACGGAATGCACTATTACCAATCGCAGTAACGCCTTCCTCAATATGTACCTCTGTAATCTGATCAAGATAGGGTTTCCATGGACGCAGATCATTGTCTGTGCCAACAACTGTATCAGCAATTCCATTATAATCGGCCATTGGGCCATTGCCAAAAATAGTCAGAACCTTTGTAGATTCATCGTATTTCCACTGAACACTCTCTTTCTGATTCTCTGCACCACAATAACCATAGGTTTTTGCTTCGCTTTCGGTGCTATCATTGCCAGTAACAGTGGTTGTCTCCGCAGTATTGGTGCTCGTTTCCTCTGCAAACGCCGAAACCGCAGTAGCAGGCATCATGGAAACTGCCATGCTCACTGCCAAGGCGGCGCTGATCACTCGTTTCAATCTCATAAAAATCCTCCTTTTATGAATTACTCCCAAAATATAACCATGCCCGCACAAAGCAAAAAGAGCGCCGCACCGGCCAAATGGCTGGTACAACGCTCTGCGTTTTGTACTTTGGGAATCTACCGCCCCTTGAGGTGATGCTCATGTGCGGTATGGTTGAGAAAGTGCAGCTGGCTGCCATATTACAGGCCCTGTAGCTTTGCGCTGCAGCCTTTCGACTGGTTTGCCGATTCTTCTGTTTCAATGTGGCATCTTACACAAAAATCATAAAACTTTTTTTTTTTTTTTTTTTTTAAAACCCAAAAACATCTTTGGCGAGTTGCACAAA
>OOBK01000246.1_pt1 | contig 39556 bp, 28 predicted proteins | sample 1671541 | NCBI WGS metagenome assembly OOBK01 (sample SAMN06348167, study PRJEB24527) | human gut metagenome | biome: human gut; feature: ankylosing spondylitis patient; material: feces | host: Homo sapiens | place: China | collected 2015-10 | reverse complement strand
GAGGCTGTTACACCAACACGCTTTCCAAGCGTGCGCCATAGACCACTAGGCGAATCCTCCATGCACTGCAGTGCTTGCTAGAAGCAAGCTCCGTAGGCAACTCGAATAAGCTACCACAGCTTTCGGATAAATGCACATTCAGTGCCGGCTGCGGCGTGTCGCTTTGTGGACAAGGACCACCAATGAGTGCCTGCGCTGATGTGCAGGTCGTTCGTACGGCGTGTGCAACAGGTGATCTCACCGGGGGATGAACCAGTGCAAATAAAAGCGACTCAAGGCAAGTCAGCAAACCCGAGGCAAACCAGAATGAACATGCGCATGCCATCGCGTGAATTATTGCCAGCCTCTTGCCGTGATGCAACATAGTGATTTTAGGCTATGAACCTTGGTGAAACAGTTGGTCATGCAATATGAGGGATGGGGAGTGGCCAGTCGCGGGGAGTTCATAATTCGGGAAGTCTCCCATCTGTGAGCGGGACAATATCGAATATTGAGACAATCTGCGGTAATAATTGATCGAAAAACAGTGCCTAATACCTCTTAAATCCTAAAAAATCAAGACTGTTCCTCAAAAAAGTTTTTCTTTATATTGAGTAGTTGGTTTTTGATTACTTAGCCGCGCAGAGAGAGGGATAGGCATGGTTCGTCGCGCCCAGGCTGCTCTTCGGTCCGTTGAACACACCAGCGTGAGGCAGCTGCGAGTTCTGGCTGCGATTGTATTTCTGTTCGCCATGGTCATCGCCACTGTGGCTCCTGCAGTCACGGCTCCGATGGCCTTCGCCGACAGCAGCACCAGCTCGTCCAGTTCATCAAGCTCGTCCAGCGTTGACTACGCCACCTGGGCCGAAGTCTCCAAGGCGATGGACAAGCAGCTGAACAGCGGTCTTAAGACGTACAAGGATGGCAACACCGCTGGCGCCACCTCCGATTTCATGGGCGCGTACAACAAGATTTACGTGGCCTCCAACTTCACCGCGGTCGTGCACGACACCATTGGCGCGGACAAGCAGCTCGCCCAACAGCAGGCATTCCAAAGCGTTCAGAATCTTTCCTACACGCCTAGCAACGACGATCAACTGGCTCAGCAGATTGATGCGTTGACCGCCGATCTTGACGCCACGGCCCAGCAGCTCGACACCAACGCCGATCTCGCCAAGCCGAAGGCGTACGCCGAAGCGCTGCAGGCGCAGCTGGCCAAAGAGCGCAAGGAGCTCGACGCCAAGAAAAAGAAGAACCCGGGCAAGGGCAATCGTTCATGGACCGACGTGGCCAACGAAATGACCCCGATTCTCGACAATGCATACAAAGCTTACGAAAAGGGTGATGGTGCCAAGGGCGCCACGCTCGTGAACAACGCGTACTACCAGTATTACGAGAAGCTCGGCTTCGAAAAGAACGTGATGAACGCCATCAGCGGCAACCGCGTCTCGCAGGTGGAATACCAGTTCAAGATGTGCCGCAAGTCCATGAACGCCGGCGCATCCCTGAAAGACACCAAGAAGCTGATCGACGACCTCAAGGCCATGCTGATCAAGGACGCCGGCATTCTTGACGGTGGTGCCGCCGATAAGGAAGACGGTTTCACCAAGCTGGTCACCAGCTCCTCCGGCCAGGCGTTCCTCGTGCTTATCCGTGAGGGTCTTGAAGCTCTGCTGGTGGTTGCAGCCATCGTCGCCTACTTGGTCAAGTCCGATAACAAGCGCTTCGTCAAGTGGATTTACTTGGGTGTGCTCGTCGGTCTGCTCGGCGCCGGCTTGGTGGCTGTGATCTTCGTGTTCGCCTTCGGCGGCTCCGGCCCGATTCAGGAGATCATGGAAGGCACCTGCGCACTGATCGCCATGGGCATGCTGCTGTGGACGAGTAACTGGATGCTGAACAAGTCCAGCGTGGAAGCGTGGAACCGTTACATTCGCAAGAAGACCGAGGCTGCTGTGGCTGATGCCGAAGCCGCCGCAAGTGCCGACAACGTGACGTTGAAAACCGTGGTCTCGCTGGCTATGCTGAGCTTCCTCGCCGTGTTCCGTGAAGGCGCTGAAACCGTGATCTTCTACGAGTCCATCTACACGATGAGCCGCGATACTCGCGGTATGTGGATCGGTGGTCTGACCGCCGCGGTGGTGCTTGTCGGCATCTTCCTGCTCTTCCGCTTCACCTCCGTGAAGATTCCGATTGGTCCGTTCTTCCTGGTCACTTCGATTCTGATGTCTGTGCTGGTGGTGGTGTTCGCCGGCGGCGGCGTCCACTCGCTGATCGAGGGCGACTTGCTGCCCGCCTTCTACCTGAACGGTGTGCCGACGAACGATTGGCTTGGCCTCTACCCGTACGTCGAATGCCTAGTGGCGCAGGCCATCGCAGCCGTTGCGGTTATCGCGCTGTTCGTGGTCGGCTTCATCAAGCAGCGCAAGCTGAAGGCGCAGGCTACTGTCGAGGTCCCGGCCGTGAAGGCGTAGCCCGTCTAGCTCGTCCGTTTCCTCCCATAACTGCAGACAACTGACAGACTTGCGGCACGGCCTCGGATCGATGCCAATTCCTCCAGCCCACGCCGCACTTATCTCATAACTGAATAATTGCAATTATCTAAGCGTGAATCCTAATTCACCAGAGATAGAGAAAAGGAATAACAATGATGAAGAACAAGAAACTGGCCGCTCTGCTCGGCCTGCTGCTCGCCGGTTCCATGACCGTGTCCATGGCTGCCTGCGGTTCCACCAACTCCGCATCCGACACTAAGGCTGACTCCTCCTCCCAGTCTTCCGACTCCTCTTCCTCCGATTCTTCCTCCGATTCCGGCGCCGGTTTCGAAGAGGTTCCGGTTGGCCCGTCCGGTACTGCTGAAGAGCAGGATCAGGACGCCGGCCCGCTGACCGTGGGCGCTGTGTACTTCCAGCCGATCGATATGGAGCCGTCTTCCATGGGCCTGAAGGCTGCTGACGCTTCCTTCCACCTCGAGGCCGACATCCATGCCAACCAGAAGGGCACCGAGCTCGGCTACGGCAAGGGCGACTTCGTGCCGGATCTGACCGTGAACTACACCATCATCGATAAGTCCACCGGCAAGGAAGTCGAGGGCGGCACCGCCACCTCCGGTACCTTCATGCAGATGAACGCTTCCGATGGCCCGCACTACGGCGCCAACGTCAAGCTCGACAAGGCTGGCACCTACCAGCTGAAGCTCTCCATCGAATCCCCGGCCTCCAAGGGTTGGATGCTGCACGTTGACCCGGAGACCGGCGTCAAGGGCCACTTCTGGACCGAGCCGATCGAGGTCACCTTCGACAACTGGGATTACACTCCTCGCCAGTGGTGATTGACTAAGCAGAAAGCCCCCTCGTCAGAGGGGGCTTTACGCCGCTTTAGGGAGATAATTCTTAGGACGGTCTAAAACTCCCCTCAGTCCGCTTCGCGGACAGCTCCCCTCAGAGAGGGGAGCCTAAGGTGAACAGAGAAAGGACGCGAATGCTTGAACAATTCGTGGCAGTGATGCCGGGCACTTTGGCCCCCGCATTGCTGGTGATGAGCCTGAGCGTGATGCTCACGGTCGGCGAGGGGCGAGATAAGCCGATAAGCTCGCATTGGCGTCTCATCGGCCTGATCGTCGGTCTGATCGCCGCCATCGTATTCGCCGGCCTGCGCGCCTCGGCCGTGATCAATCAGCGCACGTTCGTCAACTACCCGGTGTTGTGGTGCGCGATCATTGCCGACATCCTGACCATCGTCGTGGTGGTGTTCGCACGCCGCATCACCACCAATTGGCAGCAGCACAAGGTGTTCATGCACATCGCTAACGCCGTGGCCGCCATCGACATCGCACTCACCCTGTTCTACGCGCTGCCGGACGTGATTCTGCAGCTCACCATCTGGGTGGAACCAGGGGAGACCGCATTCACTTCGGCCATGCTGCTGCGCGCTCTTGGTTTCCTGCTTGGCGTGGCCATGTCCATTATTGTGGCCGCCATCTTCCGCACGATGCGCACCACTGCCGTGCGCTGGGCGTTCACCGTGGCCGTCGCGGCCATGATGGTGATTCTGCTGATTCAACACTTCACTGGTCTTGCCCAGATTCTGCAGGCGCGAGGCTTCCCGATGAACCATACGATGTTCGTGGCGCTGGCTTGGTCCATCAACCAGAACTCCACGATGATTATGGCGCAGGCGCTGGTGTTCCTGATTCCCGCCGTGGCCTCCATCGTGGCCGGTTTCCGTATGAAAACCCATGATGTGCCGGGAGCCAACGAGGCCACGTTGCGCCGGCATAAGGTATTCCGCCGCCACGCCATCGCCGCTGCCGTGTGGAGCCTTATCGCAGCCATCGGCGTCACAGCAACCCTGACCGTGGGCGTTGCCGCGACCCATCAGACCATCACCCTTTCGCCGCCGGAAGCCTACTCGCTCAAGGACGGCGTGGCCACCATCCCCTTCAGCCAGGTCGAGGACGGCCACCTGCACCGCTTCGAATACAAGGCCAAGGACGGCACCGTCATGCGCTTCATCATCATCCGAAAGAACGGTGGCGCGTACGGCATCGGCCTGGACGCCTGCGAGAACTGCGGCGACGCTGGCTACTACGAGAAGGACGGCAAGATCATCTGCAAGAAGTGCGAGGTGGCCATCAACCTGGCGACCATCGGCTTCAAGGGTGGCTGCAACCCGATACCATTCCCGTACAAGACCGGCCACGGCAAGATCACCATTCAAACTACGGATCTGGACGCGCTGAGCGCCCACTTCCGGTGAGTCAGGCAGGAGACAAGAATCATGTTCTTTCTGCGCATGATTACTCGCTCGTTCACCCGACAGCTGCGCCGGCGCCTGCTTATCGCGCTGACCGTATGCCTGTCGGCGACCGTGTCCGTATCGATGCTGGGCGTCGTGTTCGACGTGGGCGACAAGCTCAACGCCGAGCTGTCCACCTACGGTTCGAACATCACCGTGCAGCCCAAGGCGGATGCGGTCGTTTCCGACCTGTACAACACCGAGTCGGGCGGCGCGACGTCCACCAGCGACCCGACCGCTTTTCTGAAGGAGTCGGACGCGGCCAAGATCAAGACGATCTTCTGGTCGTTCAACATCACCAGCTTCGCGCCGCAGCTCAACATCCACGCCACGGTGAACGGTACCAACGTGCCGGTCGTCGGCACGTGGTTCAACAAGAACCTCAAGATCTCCACCGGCGAGACTACCGTCGTGGGCGTGGAAGGCATGCGCTCGTGGTGGCAGCTGGACGGCAAGTGGCCCAAAGACGATTCCGACCAGGGCGTGATCGGCAAGACGCTGGCCTCCGAACTCGGCGTGACCACCGGCGACACCATCACCCTCAACAAAACCACCGCCTCAGGCAAGAAGAACGAGCAGAAAATCAAGCTCACCGGTGTCTACGATTCCGGCGACGAGGACAACGGCTCGCTCTACATCGCCTCCTCCACGGCCCAGGTACTCGCCGACCTGCCCGATTCGGTCGACAAAATCGAGGTCAAGGCCCTGACCACGCCGGAGAACGACCTGGCCCGTAAGGCCGCCGCGAACCCGGCCGCGCTGAGCCAGGAGGAATGGGAGACCTGGTACTGCACCGCCTACCCGAGCTCGATCGCCTATCAGATCGAAGAGGTGATTCCGGGCGCGGTGGCCAAGCAGGTGCGTCAGGTGGCCGCGTTGCAGGGCAATGTGCTGCAAAAGACGCAGGCCGTGATGATTCTGATGACCGTGCTGAGCCTGATCGCCGCAGCCGTGGCCGTGGCCAACCTGATGGTCGCCTCGATCGGCGAACGGTCGGGCGAGCTGGCGTTGCTCAAGGCGCTCGGTGCCACCGATGCCGCGGTATCCCGCCTGATGCTGGCCGAAACGGCGGCAATCTCGCTGCTGGGCGCGATTGTGGGCGCGCTGCTCGGTTCCGGCGTGGCCCAGCTGATAGGCCGGGTGGTGTTCGGTTCCGGCATTACGATGCGGCCGATGGTGTTCGTGCTGGTGTTCGTGCTGCTGGCTGTCACCGTGCTGCTGGCGTCCGCCTCATCGATTCGTTCGATTCTGAATCTCAAGCCCGCGGAGGTGCTCCATGGTCGCTGAGTTTATCTACGTAGGTGTGGAAGGAGGGAACCGATGACCAACACCGGTATGTTCTTCAGAATGCTGTTCAGCGCCGTGTTCCGTCGGCGTTCGCGCGCGGTGATGGCTGTGGTGGCGTCGCTGGTCGGCGCAGCCACACTGTTCTGTCTGGCGATGATCTGCCTCGCCGTGCCGCAGCAGATGAACGAGGAGATGCGTGCGTACGGCGCGAACCTGATTGTCACGCCCACCGAATCGACCAATGCTGACGGCAAGGCCGGCATCGACAAGGCGATGGTGCAGCACACCACTGAAATGGTCAAGGCCAAGGGTTCCGCGAAATACGCCACCTACCGCTACGAGAACGTGCGCGTCAACGCCTCGCCGTACGTGATGGCCGGCGTGAATGCGGCGCAGGTCAAGAACCTCAACCATCACTGGGTGGTCGACGGCTCGTGGCCGACCGACGGCAAGGTGCTGGTCGGACGCGACATCGCCGACGCCATCGGCCTGAGAATCGGCTCCGCCATCACCATCGGCTACCGTGCATCCGATAACGCCAGCACCAACGGCACTTCGTCGAACTCCTCGATCGACCAGCAAACCAAAGACGGCCGTGTCTCCAGTGACATCATGGACACCTCCGGTACCGAATTCCGCGTGGCCGGCATCGTGGACACCGGCGGCAGCGAAGACTTGATCATCTACGCCACCAACGCCGACGTCAACAAGCTCACCGGCATCACGCGCGGCGTGGACGTCATCGAGTATTCGGCCGGCGCCAGCGACCTCGCAGGCCTGGTGTCCAGCATCAACGACATGACCTCCATGCACGTCAAGGCACAGCAGGTCACCAAGATCACCGCCTCCGACACCCGCATCATCACCATGCTGCAGACGCTGTTCTGGATCGTCTCGCTGGTGGTGCTGGTGCTGACGCTCGTCGGCGTCGGCACCACAATCAGCTCGATCGTCTCGCAGCGACGCAACGAGATTGGCCTGCGCAAGGCCCTCGGTGCTAGCTCGCGTGCCATCGGCACCGAGTTCTACATCGAATCGTCGCTCTACGGCCTGATTGGCGGCCTCATCGGCACCGCAATCGGCTACGGACTCGCCAGTTGGCTGTGCGTGGCGGTGTTCGAACGCTCCATCGTATTCAACTGGTGGCTGGCCCTGATTTCCGTGCTGTTCAGCGCGCTGGTCGCCATCGTCGCCTCCATCCCGCCCGTCCACCGCGCCACCCGCATCGACCCCGCCGTCGTGCTTCGCGAAGAATAAAGAAAGAGAAACGTCATGCTACTTGAACTCGACCACATCTCGAAGATCTACGGCGACCTGCGTGCCGTGGACGACCTCAATCTGACCGTGCCGGAAGGCGAATGGCTCGCCATCGTCGGCTCCTCCGGCTCAGGCAAGACCACGCTGATGAACATGATTGGCTGCATGGACACGCCCTCCAAGGGCTCCGTGAAGCTGGAAGGCCGCAAGCTGGAGGACCTGAACGCCACGCAGCTGGCCGACGTGCGCAAGAACCTCATCGGACTGGTGTTCCAGAAGTTCTATCTGGTGCCGCACCTGACCGCCGTGGAAAACGTGATGGTGGCCCAGTACTACCATTCGGTGGTCGATGAGAAGCAGGCCATGGAGGCGCTGGAAAAGGTCGGCCTGAAGGACCGCGCCCACCACCTGCCCGGCCAGCTCTCCGGCGGCGAGCAGCAGCGCGTGTGCGTGGCCCGCGCGCTGATCAACGACCCGAAGCTGATTCTGGCCGATGAGCCCACCGGCAACCTCGACGAGAAGAACGAGAAAATCGTGCTCGACCTGTTCCGCAAGCTGCACGAGCAGGGCACCACGATTATCGTGGTCACCCACGATGCGCTGGTCGCCAGCTGCGCGCAGCGCGAGATCATGCTCAACCATGGCGTGCTCGTCGGTGAGAAGTGGAATGACGAGGATGCGCGCAAGGCCTACGAGGCGGCCGGCGGCAAGCCCGCCTCCACGGGTGCACAGGTCGAGGGCGCGCAGAACGGCGAGACCGCCATTGGTTTCACTGACCCCACCAAGGCCGCGAAAACCGGCGGCGAGGAGTAGGGCCGTCAGGGGCATCGAGCAGTATGTGAGGAATACATGGCAAGCTGATGGTCTCTCCCCCAGTCAGCTTCGCTGACAGCCCCCTCGTCAGAGGGGGGCTTAAGGAGCGTGAATATGACCGAAAAGAGTACGTTGAAGAAATCCGCGACATTGGCGGCGGCCGGACTGGTCGTGGCTGGCGCGCTGCTGGCCGGATGCGGCGAATCCAAGGCCGCGCCGATGGACGATGCGTACGCCGGCAACTCGGGCGAGACCGAGAAGTCGCAGGAAGAGCAGTCGCAATCCCAGTCGAACGGCTCCGATAGCTCCGACGGCTCCGATTCCAGCTCGTCGCACAACGACCCGTCCACCACCACGTCCGACAAGAAGGACACCGGCAACTACAAGGACGGCAACTACTCGATCAACGGCCAGTACGGCCCGGTAGGCGAGGATTCCATCGACGTCCATCTGACCATCAAGGACGGCAACGTCGAGACCGTCAATATCATTGGGCACCCGTTCACCACGATTTCCAAGAACCATCAGGACGACTTCGCCAAAGCCATTAACGGCGTGGTGGACGGCAAACCTCTGAAGGGTCTCAAAGTGGACAAGGTCGCCGGCGCCAGCTGGACCTCCGACGCCTTCAACAAAGCCCTCGAAGTCGCCCGCCAGGAGGCTTCGATTCAGGAGTAAGACCGCTACTTCAGCAATGCTGGCCACAGCAGATCGGCCATGCGCGAGGCCCAGGCGGTGTCGTCGTCCATTGCTTTGCCCTCGATGGCCTCATACGCCACCAAAGATCCGATAATCGTGGACAACAGCAACTTCTCGTCAACGTCCTCGCGAAACACGCCCTGCGCGACTCCCTGCTTGAGGAACGCCCCCACACGCTCCAGCCACGGGGTCACCACTTGGTCGACGATGTGCTGGAAGAACTCGGCCTCGCTGGACAATACAATGCCCACGCGCTTGACGTCGATGTCGTTGTCGCGCACCCAATCGACCAATCGCTGCAATAGTTGCGTGAAATGCTCACGCGTGGGGCTGGGCACTGGGTCGGAATCCGGGATGGCCAGATACATCGCGCTGATCTCGTGCAGCAGCTCGTCGGCATTATGATATCGGCGGTAAATCGTGGTTTTGGCCACACCGGAGCGCCGGGCCACCTCCTCGATGGTCACGCCGCTGATGCCGCGGTCCACCGCAATCTGCAGCGTGGCTCGCATGAGCTTGCGATCCGTCGCCTCGCGCGTGCGCTCACCGCGCGGTGTCGCCGTCGTGTCTGTCATCTCCGTCATCTCTTCTCTTCGAAATATGCTCCCGTACGCTCCCGCTGGCGAGAGCTGGCTGGCAAAGCCAGACTGAGGGTGGTAAGTCCATGCCGTTTGTAGGCAACTCCCGGATAATACCTACTAGCTCAGCACTTTAGTGCTCTCGACTTGGGCTACATACCACTGGTTGAACCGCACCAGTGGCTTCCTGAGCAACAGCCCAAGCAACAGTAGCGGCGGCACGAATGCCAGCAGCATTCCGGCGGCCCGCCAGTAATCCATGTCGTAGATGCCGGCGATGGCCGCACGCATCATCGTCACCGCATGGGTGAGCGGCAAGAGCGGACTGACTTTGGCGATGAAGTCGGGCAACATCTGCACCGGGTAGGCAGCGTTCGCACCCGAAATCTGCACGATGAGCATAAGCACGCCGATTGCCTTACCCACATTGCCGAAACTCACCACCATCGTATAGGTGAAGAACGAGAACACCAGCGAGGCCAGCCATCCAGACAACATAAACAGCAGCGGATGCACGGCCTGCACGCGCAGGAACAGCAAATCGCCACCGAGCGACACCGTGGATTGCAGCAGCGCAATCAGCGCGAACACTCCGTAATGCCCAAGGAAGAGCCGATGCGGCCGCGGATCGCCCAATGCTTTGCGCGTCCGGCGAGACACGGTGGTTTTCAGCGTCACCACCATCAGCAGCGCGCCCACCCACAGCGGCAGCAGCGTGTAGAACGGTGCCATCGACGAACCGAAATTCGCCACCGGGAATACGGCCTTGCGTCTGAGCTGCACCGGTGCGGCCAACGTACTGGCCAGCGTTTCGGGATCATTGCCCAGCACCTCTTTGACCATGCCCATATCGCCACTGTTTAGTGCGTCGCTCAGTGTGCTGTTGAACGAAGCCAGTTCGGCGCCGGCGGAACGCAGTTTGCCGGACACCTTGTCCAAGGTAGTGCGAGCGTCGCTGAGCATATCGCTGGCGTCGTCGGAAGTCCCTTTCAGGTCGCCGAGCGTGGAGTCCAACTGGGTGGCGCCGGAACTCAGTATGCCGGAGGCGTCAGCGACGGTGGACGACAGGGAGTCGATTTGCGGTTTCACCGTGGCCGAGAAATCTGACTTGATATTGGCAATACTGTTCTGCGCTTGATCAGCCAGATTCTTGACCTGCGCATGCTGATCCTGCGCGTCCTGATTGCCTTGGCGAATATCGGTCGCCGCCGTATTCAGCGCTTGCCGCAGCCTGTTTTGTCGTGCGATTGAACGGTCAATCGCCGTGATGATGGATGAGTCGTTGCCCAGTATGCCGGCCAACGTGTTGCGAATTTCAGTGTATTTCTCCGTCTGCTTGCCAATGGCCGTGGCTTGACGGTCCAATTCGTCGGCGACCGTGGTGGCACCATCATTCGCGTCGGAATACAGCTTGTCTATGGAATCGGACACCGCGCCGAAACTGGAGGCGCTCGCGTCCAGTGCGCTGCTCATCGCGTCAGCGGTGGTGCCCAGGGCTCCGGCCACGTCGGTGACTTCCTGTTTGGCGCTGGCAAGATCCTTGCCGCCTTGTTTGGCGGCAGAGGAAACCTGAGTGATTAGTGAGTTCGAGGTGTCGAGCAAGGCGCCGGCCGTATCGGTCAATGCGCTGTATGTGCCAAGCAGATCCGCAGTATCGTCAAGCTGTGTGGCGAAATTGGCGATGTTGGCGTTGAAGGTATTCAGTTGCTCTTTGGCCTCGGGCTTGGACAGCTGATCGGCCAGCGAAGACGCGATTTCCAGCCCGGCCGAAGTGATGGTCTTAGCGAACGTGGTGTTGATTTCCGCCGCAACCTCATCCGTGCCCTCGTTGAGCAGATTCGGTGCCAGCGCGTTCTTCTTCTCGTTGCGGTAATAGGTCAGTTCGGCATGCTGCACGTCGTCGGAGAAGAAGGTCATCATGTCTTTGCTGAACGACTTCGGAATTACGATGGCCGCGTAGTATTTGCCGGATCGTGCGCCCTCGACGGCATCGGCTTTGGACGTGATCGTCCAATCGAGCTGACTGTTGGCGCGCAGCGCGTTCACCACCTGATCGCCGACCGTGACTTTCACCGGGATCAGGTTGGAACGATACCCCTCATCCACATTCGCCACCGCGAATTTCAGGTTCTTCATATTCGAGAACGGGTCCCAGCATGCGGCCACGTTGAACCAGGTGAACAGGCCGGGAATCATCACCAAGCCGATCACGATGATGATGGAGACCACGTTGCTGGTCAGGCGTTTGATGTCGCCGGTAAACAGTTTCCACATGGTGTTCATCGTGCGTGCCTGCCTTCCTTGGTCGGCGGAATAGTGGGGATGATTGCGGTAACGGCGGCGCTCGGGTCCGCTTCTTCGTGGCGTTCGGCGGAGGTGTCGCGACGCTTGGCCTTATGCCCGTACAGCATGGCGCGGATCGACTCGTCGGAGAGGTTGCCGAGCTTGGTTTGGCGGCGGATGGAATCGCGCATGAATTCCACGACCATCAGGAAGCCCATGATGATGAGCACCCATGCCAGCCATGTGCCCATGACTACGATTTTCTCGCTGGTGGTCAGCGCAAACACGATAATGAGCGCGGCCGGCACCACGAATCCGGCGATAAGCGCACCCAGCAGCAGCCGGGGATAACGGTAGGCGAATTTGGCGGCCCGACGTTCGATGGCATGACGGTATTCGTCGTGGTCGGCCAGTGCTGCAATGGCCTGAGTGACACGGTATTCACTGCCGGGCAGATGCACCGGCTCGCCGATAATCATGTCGCTTTCCTTGATTTCCCGCGCGAACAGGCGGTTGAGATTGGCCAGTTTCGGCCGGGCGCCGAGGCCAAGCGCAAAGGCCAGAACCACGAAAACCAGCAATTTGCCGATATAGGCGAACCAGAGGCCGTCGTAGAAGCCGCCGATGGTTTCACGCATCGCGTCAATCGAATAGGTGAACGGCAGCAGCGGGTAGATGGCGCGGAAGAACGCGGGCATCATTTCAATCGGGTACAGGCCGGAGGCGCCCGGCACCTGCAGAATGACCAGCGCCACGCATACGCCTTTGCCCACGTGCATGAACGTGGTGGAGAGGGCGAAAATCACCGACATATACACCAGTGAGGTGATGACGCAGGTGAGCAGAAACACTGGGGCGCTCGCGCATTGAATGCCGATGACAAGATCGCCGATGGCCGTGACCAGGCCTTGGACGGCAGCCAGCGTGGCCAGTAGCAGGAAGCGACCGAGATAGCCTTGGGTTGGCGTGAGATCGTCGATGCCCTCATCATCGGTTTCGAGTTTGGGAATGACCACGAGCACGAACGCGCCCACCCACAAAGACAGGGTGGTGAACAGCGGTGCCATGCCGGAACCATAGGAGGCGACCGGATAGACGGCCTGTTCGCTGATAACAGTGGGGGAGAGCATGAAGTCGGCGATTGTGGCGGCATCCAGTTTGCCGTCGGTGCCGATCAGGGAACTGAGTGAACTGGAGATGCTCAGGGCTTTGATGTCGGTGACCAGCGTATCGAGCTTGGTTTGTACGCCGGCCAGCGCCTTATCGGTGTCGCGCAGCGCGGTCACCGTGGTGGAGGCTGCTTTGTCGAGTTGGTCGAGGGTATGCTTCGACTGATCGATGAGTGAGCCTTGCGACGTGATGCCGGTCGACAGAGTGCTGGCGGTCGAGCTGAGGGCGTTGAGACCGGTGTTGAGCTGAGGAATGGCGCCGGAGGTGATGGTGCCGCGAGCGGTATTGGCCTCGCGCACCGTGGTTTGGGTGGCGGTATTGAGATGCTGCGCCAATCCGGCGGTGTCTGTGGAGGCATTGCCGATAGTGGTGTTCAGGCTATCGAGGTTGCCCAGTGCGCCGGCAAGCTCGCTATTGCGGCTTTCCAGTGTGGCAATGGCGGATTGCAGCGGTTCTCGATTGGCGTTCGGCAGCCCTTTGAGTTGGTCGATGATGTCGGCGTTCGCTTGGTTGATGTCTTCCGCCGTATTGATCAGTCCGCCTACCTGCTGATTGGCGGCGCTGATGGTTCCGGTTACCGTGCCCACGCTTTGGTTGGCCTGTGCTGCGGCTTGGCTCAGCAGGCTTGAGCCTTGGTCAAGCGCTTCGGACGTGGAGGTGACGAAGCCGTTCAGACTGGTCTGGGTAGTGCCGATCAGGGTGGAGACGCCGGCCAGACCTTCTGCAGTGTCGATGCCAAGTGTGCGCGCGTCGTCCAGCACCTGACGTGCGGTGCGTGTCTGCTCTGGGGTGTCGGTGAGTTTGGTGGTGAGCTTGGCGATGGTGCTGCGTGTGTGCTGCACATCGTCGGAGGCCTTGGCAAGGGCCGTGAGGGCCTTGGCTTTGGTGGTGTCTTCGGTACTGATGGCTTTGCCGTCAACCGTATTGATGACTTCGGTAAGTACTTCGGATACGGTGGAGACGAATGTGGAATTGACCGTGCGGTCCACAGTGGACGCGCCGACGTCGGTGACTTTGGGGGCGATGGCGCTGGCTTTTTCGTTGACGTAATACTCCAGAGTGGGCCGACTCTTGCCGCCGGTCACCACGCCGGCGAGATCGTCGGAAAAGTCTTTGGGAATGATGATGGCTGCGTATGCCTTGCCGGATTCCACTTGGTCCATGGCCTCGGCTTCGGTGACGAAGGTCCAGCCGAGCTGGTCGTTGCTTCTCATCTGCTTGACGATTTGATCGCCGAGGTTTTGCTTGCCGATGAGCGCGTTGTCGGTGCCGTCGTCATTGTTGGCGATGGCGACGGTGATGCCTTTGGTATTGCCGTACGGGTCCCAGAAGCCGACGATGTTGTACCACGAATACAGTGGCGGGATGAACACCATGCCGAACAGGATCACCCATGCGGCCGGCACCTTGAACAGGCGCAGGAAGTCGCGTCTGAGGACCTTGAAGATATTGCCCACTGATACCTCCGGAGCTTGGTGTTGCTTGGTTGCTACGTTTTCCGTAGCGATACGTTAATCGTAGCGCTACGTTTGTAGTAGCGTAATACGGCTGCCGGAGATTAATGGGGTGATTGATGATGTTTTTGGCGGAATAACGCTGCTGCCCAGCGGCTTATCGTGTGTCGCTGGGCAGAGCGAAAGGCGTTCTGGAACTTATTGACAAGATTTCTGGATGGTTTTTGGACGTTTCCTGAACGCGATGGATAGGCTCGGTGCTCGGCAATGTAGACAGACATGTACCGACCGCCCATCAAGTTCAGCAAAACCGCAATCGGGTGATAGGGTGAGGGGACGCTATGTGGGGAGGAAACCATGGTTGAATTCAAGGACGATGGCACGGCCACTACCCCCGGCAAGCCGCGGGAGAACCGTGACGCCGAGTCCGCAGTCGTGGCCGATCTGGTGGCCGTCGAACTGGACGACGTCGGCTTGAACCTGAACGCCAAGCGATTACCGATTCTGGCGCGCATCTATGGCGCGGTCGTGCTGCTGGACGGACTCGCCACATTGCCGATTATGGTGATTTCCATCCTCTATGCCGTGCGCGAGATTCTGGATGGTCATGTGCCCGTCGATGCGATGAGCCTGACCTTCATCCTGTCCGCGATTCATGCGGTGGTGCTGGTAGTCAGTGCCGCATGCCTGATTGTGCTCGGCGTGATGCTGCTGCGCAATCATCGCCGGTATGCCGCGCGCTGGACCTACGTGCTGATGCCGTTGACGTTGGCCGACGGCATGCTGTCGCTGGCCCTGACCGGCCTTGGCTTCAACCTGCTGCTGCCGCTGATTCAGATGATTATTCTCGTCGTGATTTCGGTGACCGCCGATCCCTCCCTGAGCGAGGAACGCCGTCTGCAGCGCGCGCTCAGGCGTATGGACGATCGCGATGATTATGAATCGGCTGTGGCGGCCGGCATGCTAGGCCGCGACCAGTCCGGCAAGGGCTATATTGCGCTGGACTTTTTCAATATCTTCTGGCTGTTTACCATCGCTTCGGTGGGTGGCCTGATTGTGGAGACGATCTACCATATGGCGCTGTATAACGGTGAACTTCAGGACCGCGCTGGTTTGCTGTGGGGCCCGTTCTCGCCGATTTACGGCTGTGGTGCGGTATTGGTAACCGTGTGCCTGAATCGTCTGTGGAAGGCGAATCCGTTCTTGATTTTCTGCGCTTCGGCGGTGATCGGCGGCGCGTTCGAATATTGCACCAGCTGGTTCATGGAAGCGGCGTTTGGTATTACCGCGTGGGATTACACCGGCCGTTGGCTGTCCATCGACGGACGTACTTCGGGCCGATTCATGTTCTTCTGGGGACTGATTGGTGTGGTGTGGGTCAAGTGGCTGTTACCGCGACTGCTGGCTCTGATTAATCGCATTCCATGGAAAGTGCGGTATTCGCTGACTGCGGTATGCACGGTGCTGATGGTGATCGACATTGCCTTCACGCTGATGGCCTTGGATTGCTGGTATGGGCGCATGGCCGGCCAGCCGCAGGATTCACCGGTCGCGATGTGGTTCAGCGAACGCTACAGCGACGCTTACATGGCCAATCGCTTCCAGACCATGCATATCGACCCTTCCAAGGCCGGGCGTATGTGAATGGCCGGCAAGTAATTACGCTTCGCGGGCAGAAGGTGCGTAGAACCTAAGACAGCCCTCGCGTGTGGGTGGTAAGCGGGATACACTTTCAAGCGTTGAAGGAATGATTCCCTCCGCTGATGCGCTGTTTTGTGACGCGCGTGATGACGATGGGACAATCAAACGAAAGGCAAGGCACATGGCCGAAGCTACAGCAAACATTGGTGTGATTGGACTGGCCACGATGGGCTCCAATCTGGCGCGTAATCTGGCGCACCATGGCAACACGGTGGCGTTGTTCAACCGCCACTACTCGCGTACCGAGAAGCTCATGAACGAGCATGGCACCGAAGGCAACTTCGTGCCGGCCGAAACGCTCGAGGAATTCGCCGCGTCCCTGAAGCGTCCGCGTACCGCCATCATCATGGTCAAGGCCGGTGCTCCGACCGACGCGACCATCGCGCAGCTGGAAGAGGTGTTCGAACCGGGCGACATCATCGTCGACGGTGGCAACTCCTTCTTCAAGGACACCATCAAGCGTGAGAAGGAAGTACGTGCCAAGGGCTTCCACTTCGTGGGTTGCGGCGTGTCCGGTGGTGAGGAAGGCGCGCTCAACGGCCCGTCTCTGATGCCCGGTGGCACTGCGGAATCCTGGAAGACCTTGGGCCCGATTCTTCAGTCCATCGCCGCCAAGGTGAACGGCGAACCGTGCGTGACCCACATCGGCACCGATGGTGCCGGCCACTTTGTCAAGATGGTGCACAACGGCATCGAGTATGCCGATATGCAGGTGATTGGTGAGGCGTATGACATTCTGCGCCGTGGACTCGGCATGGATGCCGAGGAGATTGGCGACGTGTTCGCTGAATGGAACAAGGGCGACCTTGACTCCTACCTGATCGAGATCACCGCTGAGATTCTGCACCACAAGGATGCCGAGACCGGCAAGCCGTTCGTGGACGTGGTCGTGGATCATGCCGGCATGAAGGGTACTGGTACGTGGACCGTGCAGACTGGTCTGGAATGTGGTTCTCCTGTGGCTGCCATCGGTGAAGCCGTGTTCGCTCGTGCACTGTCTTCGCACGGTGAGCTGCGTGAAGACGCTCAGAAGGAAGGTCTGGCTGGACCGAACAAGACCATCGATCTGGCCGGAGAAGACAAGGCCGCGTTCGTCGAGGACGTGCGCAAGGCTCTGTTCGCTTCCAAGGTCGTGGCCTATGCTCAGGGCCTGAACGAGATTCAGGACGGTGCCAAGGAATACGGCTGGGATATCAACCTGTCCGAAGTGGCCCGCATTTGGCGTGGCGGCTGCATTATTCGCGCCCAGTTCCTGCTCGACCGCATCACCGAGGCCTTCAGGGGCGATAACCCGCCGGCTTCCCTGCTGTTCGATCCGTACTTCGAGAAGATCATCGGCGAATCGCAGGATGCATGGCGTCGCGTGATCGTTCGCGCGGTGGAGGCCGGCATCCCGACCCCGGTGTTCTCCAGCTCCCTGGCGTACTACGATGGTCTGCGCTCCAAGCGCCTGCCTACCGCTCTGACCCAGTCCCAGCGTGACTTCTTCGGTGCCCACACCTACGGTCGCGTAGACAAGCCCGGCGTGTTCCACACGCTGTGGGCTGAAGAAGGCAAGCCTGAAATCGAGGCGTAGCCTCGTGATTTCAGGTTTAGGACAGCCCTGTGGGCTGTCCGGCCTTCTTCAGGCTCGGCGATAGCCGAGCTGAGAAAACAGCAAGTCCGAGATCGAGGCGTAGCCTCGCGATCTCGGGCTTAGGGGAGCCCGGTGGGCTCCCCGGCCCTCTTCGGAGCGAGGCGGCTATGCCGCCGAGCCAACACTGAGCCTCGCCGCAGGCGAGTCCCTAATTGCAGGGGCCGGCGGCGAAGAGGGCAAGTCCGAGATTGAGGCGTAGCCATAGACGAATTAAGCCCCCTCATCAGAGGGGGCTTAATTCACTCACAACTCGGTGACGGTTTCTTCGGTGGAGAACCAGATGAACTCGTCCACTCCGTTGGCGTAGGAGGACGGGTAATCCGGTTTGTTGGGCTGCTCGAAGACATGGGCCAGCGATTCGGCTTTGCCGGCACCGGCGGCGAAGAACCACGTATGGCGTGAACGCGCGATGAGCGGCGCGGTCAATGAAACACGCAGCGGCGGCATCTTGGGGGAGTGGTTCACACCCACGGTGAGCCTATCAGTAACCTTGACCTCATCATGACCAGGGAACAGCGACGCATAGTGACCGTCCGGTCCCATGCCGAGAATCATCAGATCGATTACCGGTTCCGGCCCCAATTCATTCACCAACTCGCGCTCATAGTCGCTCGCGACATCGTCCAGCAACGCATCATTCGCGGCATCGGCGGCGGCGCGAACGGAAGCATCATCGCTGTCGGCCTGATCCATCACATCGGCGATGTCATCGGCTGAACGGGTATCGGCCGCCATCTCATGAATATTCGACTCAGGCAGCTTGCCATCTGCCACCAGCTGGTCAAGCAGCAGGCGACGGGCCTCCAAAGCATTGCGATCGGTGTCGTAAGCCGGCACAAAACGTTCGTCGCTCCACCAGAAATGCACGCGCGACCAATCAATCGCGTCAGCCAGCGGATCGTTCAGCACCAAGCCCAGCGGCTGCGCGGCCGAACCGCCAGACAGCGCCACATCCACACGCGTGCGATGCGTGCCATCAGGCAATCGTTCGGCGAGCAAATCGAGTAGCGCCAAGACAAAACGTTGCGCGCCAGCCTGAATCATCAGATCTTTATTCGGATACACAATGAGTTTTCGAGTTGCCATGTATGGTCCTTGTATGGGGTATGTGTCGTACTTTGCAATGTGGATTGTGTTGTCAGTTGACAACACAATCCACATTGTGCGACATCGCATATGTCACTTTATTACTTCGCGGGCATGAGCTTCGGCATCGCATGAGGTAGGAAACGATGAGCAACGGCGTTGGCATGGCTCGGCCACAATTGCCGAACTCATTCCAACGCCGCTGTGGCAACGGGTTCTACCGACTTCAGTGACGAATCAGATCCCAGCCTTCGTTGATGACCTCGGCGTAGATCTCATCGGGATCGATGCGACGCAGTTCCTCGGTCAGGCAGTCCTCGATGGTGCGCATCGGCACGGACACTTCCTGCGGAGTCTGGCCGGGCAGCGAGATCAGCGCTTGGTCCTCATACGGGCGTTCCAGCGAGATCACACCGTCCTCACGGGTCAGGTACACGCCGGTCACGGCCTGCGCGTCGGGCACGAACTCAGTTTCGACTGGTACGCCAAGTTTCAGACGCAGCCATGCGCACAGCATTTCCATAGGCAGGAAGTCGGCCTTGCCGGTCACCTTCGCGGCGGTGATGGGCAGGTGCGGCGGCTGATCGAGCATCGAGGCGAGCATTGCGCGCCAGACGGTCAGTCGTGTCCAGGACAAGTCGATATCTTCCGGTGTCCAATTGCGGCGCAAACGCTCAATCGTGGCCTCCGGATTATTGGAGTGCAACGCGTCGGTGATGCGACTGCGGGCCATCGCACCCATCAGATCCTTGGCCGGGTTCGACGGCGGTGTGGTCGGCCACCACGCCACTACAGGCGCATCCGGCACAAGCAGCGGGATAACCAGCGTATCCGGGTGGTTGATAAGGCCACCGCGCGGACGCAAGACGATGATCTCACCGGCACCGGCGTCCGCGCCGAATCGCACTTGGGCGTTCAGGTTGGAATCGTTCGGATCGTTCGGGCCGTCGGTCAAATCGACGGCCGGATTATCGCGACTCGCGCTCACCTCGGCGGCCACTTCGGCCGCGTTCGGTTCGCCTTCGCCGGACTGATCGGCAGGATTGGTATCCGGTACTACGGCAATCACGCGGCACGGGTGCTCACGGCTGGCCGAGTTCGCGATTTCCAGCGCATGCTCTAGGTCCGCGTCCTCGGTGGCGATGAGCAGCGTCAGCACGCGGCCGGTCGCCGATTCGCCGCGCTCCTCGTGCAGCTGTTCGATTTTGTGCGCAATCTCGCGGGTGCGGGTGTTCGGCATATCGATGATCATGGCATCCTCCAGTGGCGGCCGTCGCGCGCCAGCATTTCGTCGGCCTGTGCCGGACCCCACGTACCGGCGCGGTAGGCCTGCGGCTGGCCAAGCGTGGACCAGAATTGTTCAATCGGATCGAGGATCTCCCAGCTGAGGTTCACCTCTTCGGTGGTCGGGAACAACGGCGGATCACCGAGCAGCACGTCCAGAATCAGTCGCTCATAGGCTTCCGGCGAGTTCTCGGTGAAGGAGCGGCCGTAGCTGAAGTCCATGTTCACGTCACGGACCTCCATGGTGGAGCCGCCCGGCACCTTGGCTCCGAAGCGCATGGTGACGCCCTCGTCGGGCTGCACGCGAATCACGATGGCGTTCTTGCCGAGTTCGCGCACGGCGGTCTGCTCGAACGGCAGATGCGGGGCGCGCTTGAACACCACGGCGATTTCGGTTACACGCTTGCCGAGGCGCTTGCCGCAACGCAGGTAGAACGGCACGCCAGCCCAGCGGCGGGTGTCGATATCGAGGCGGATGGCGGCGTACGTTTCAGTGGTGCTCTTGGGGTCGATGCCTTTTTCCTCCAAGTAGCCGACCACTTCGTGCGAGCCCTGCCAGCCCTTGGCGTACTGGCCGCGCGCGGTGTTGGCGGCGAGGTCCTTGGGCAGGCGCACGGCGGAAAGCACCTTGGTCTTTTCGGCGGTCAGGTCCTTGGCGGTGAAGCTCACCGGCTCCTCCATGGCGGTCAGAGCCATGAGCTGAAGCAGGTGGTTCTGGATGACGTCGCGTGCGGCGCCGATGCCGTCGTAATAGCCGGCGCGGCCGCCGATGCCGATGTCCTCGGCCATCGTGATCTGCACGTGGTCCACATAGTTGGCGTTCCAGATCGGCTCGTACATGGCGTTGGCGAAACGCAGGGCCAGCAGGTTCTGCACGGTTTCCTTGCCGAGGTAGTGGTCGATGCGGAACACGGAGCTCGGGTCGAACACTTCGGATACCACGCTGTCGAGTTCCTTGGCGCTGGCCAGATCATGGCCGAACGGCTTCTCGATGATCACGCGGCGCCATGCGCCCTCGGACGAGCGCGACAGGCCGGAGGCGGCCAGCTGCTTGGCGACCTGTGGGAATGCGCGCGGCGGCACCGACATGTAGAAGGCATGGTTACCCTGCGTGCCGCGGTCGCGGTCAAGCTCCTGCACGGTGGCGCTTAGACGCTCGAAGGCCTCCGGGTCGTCGAACGTACCCTGCACGAAGCGGATGCCGGCGGCCAGATTGCGCCAAGTCGACTCCTTGAACGGCGTACGGCAATGCGCCTGGACGGCGGCCTTGACGAATTCGATGAACCGTTCCTGTGTCCAGTCGCGGCGGGCGAAACCGGTCAGACCGAAGCTCGGCGGCAGTAGGCCACGGTTCGCCAGGTCGTAGACGGCCGGCAGTAGTTTCTTTTGTGCCAGATCGCCCGTGACACCGAAAATGACGAGGCTGCATGGGCCGGCGATACGGGGCAGTCTGAGGTCGCGCGAGTCGCGCAGGGGATTGCTCCAATTGGGGGATTCACTCATAATGTACAAGGGTAGTCGCCGGCGGCTATCTATCGCTAGAGGCGATATGCGATTTGGGCTGCGATTTGGGCCACATTGCGTGTGCTGTGCCGTGCGTTGGGCCAATCGCGTACGCAAACGTGTACGCAACGCCGTAGTTGAAATATCCCAAAACGGTGTGTATTTTAGAAGAGTTGCCCCTTTAGCTCAACGGTTAGAGCAGCGTCCTTTTAAGTCGTGGGTTGTGGGTTCGAATCCCACAGGGGGCACAACAAATCCTCGGAATCGCAATGGTTCCAAGGATTTTTTTGTTTCGACCAGCCTGGCTCCTAGAGTGGTGTCCCATGTCATGCACCACGATTCTTGTCGGCAAAAATGCCAGTTACGACGGTTCCACCATCATCGCCCGCGATGACGATTCGGGCTCGGGCCGTTACGATCCCAAGCGCTTCGTCGCTGTCGCCCCCGACGACCAGCCGCGCCACTACCGCAGCGTGCTGAGCCATGTCGAAATCGAACTACCGGACAATCCTTGCCGGTACACCATCGCACCGAACGTGCTGAATAATCGTGGCATTCTGGCCGAAGCCGGTGCCAACGAACACAACGTGGCGATGAGCGCCACCGAAACCATCGCTGTCAACGAGCGCGTGCTCGGTGCGGACCCGATGGTCGAGTTGCGGCCGGCTGTCGGCGAACCGGACAGCACCGATTATCAGGCCGAGCAGCCCGGCGGTATCGGTGAGGAAGACATCATCACCCTTGTGCTGCCGTATGTCACCACCGCGCGCGAGGGCGTCGCGCGGTTGGGCGAACTGCTCGAAACCTACGGCACCTACGAATCGAACGGCGTGATTATTTCGGATGTGGACGAGATCTGGTACGTCGAGACCATCGGCGGCCACCATTGGATCGCCCGCCGAGTGCCCGACGACTGCTATGCCACGATCCCCAACCAGCTCGGCATCGACGACTTCGACCTCGCCGATGCGTTCGGCGAGCAGCGCGAATACCTATGCAGCGCCGACCTGCGCGAGTTCATGGCCACGCATCACCTCGACCGCACAATGGGAACGCCGGTCTCTTCCAACGGCCGTCACGCGCATAGCGCCGGATTCGGAACAACCGTTGCCCTTCCCACCCGTTTCAACCCGCGCAAGGCCTTCGGCACCGCGACGCCGAAGGACCATATCTACAACACGCCGCGTGCCTGGTACATGCAACGCCGCCTCAACCCCAGCGAGGACTGGGATTCGCCGGCCGCCCGCTACACGCCCGAATCCGACGACATCCCGTGGTGCCGCGTGCCGGAAGACAAGGTGAGCCTCGAAGACGTTGATTTCCTGCTGTCCTCGCACTTCGAAGGCACGCCGTACGACCCGTACGGCACGACCGGCACGGCGGAATCGCGCCACCGTTACCGTCCGATCGGCGTGAACCGCACCGGCCATATGGTGGCGATTCAGGTCCGTCCGTATGTGCCGGCGGCCAATCGCACGGTGATGTGGGTATCGTTCGGCTCCGGTCCGTTCACCGCCGCCGCGCCGTTCTACGCGAACGTCAACGACACGCCTGCCTACCTGCGCGACACCACGCCCGAAGTCTCCACCGGCAACCTGTATTGGACGAACCGCCTGATCGCCGTCGTGGCCGACGCACACTGGTATGAGACGAACCGGTTCATCGAAGGGTATGCCGAGGGCGTGCGCGCGTTCGGACACCGGCTCATCGAGCGCACGGATGAGCAGTTGCTTGCTCGAAGCGATGCCGAATCGACGGATACGAATGCATGGCCGCTCGATGGCGGCCACGGCGATGAGAAGGATGTGCAGGGCGTGGCGGATGTGCTCGAAGCGGCCAACGACGAGATGGCCGACTACCTGCGCGAGCACACAACCAAGCTGCTGAACGACGTGCTATACACCTCCAGCAACCTGATGCACAACAGCTTCGCGATGTCCGACCGTTGGGCCGAGTAGCAAAACCTCGACTGGGGAGGTAATAGGGATGCCCTGCTGATAACGCGTCAGCAGGGCAAAACCACAATCCGAATCAGTTAAAGCCGACGATGCGTTCGGCGATGAGATAGCCGTTGCGCACGATCCAGCGGCCGGTTTTGCCGGGCAGATTGAGCGCGCGGGACATCAGCTGCGAGCGCACATCCTTGCCGATGGCCGGCGAATAGGCGTCAATCGCATCCCACAGCTCGGTTTTCTTAACGTAGTTGGCCGGATCGCGCGAGAGAATCAGGAACGTCGAGGTAACGCACGATTCGATCGCCAGGAAGTGAATCATGTACCGGTACAGCCCCTCCGGCACCGTACCGCGTTCGGGCGTGGCCTCGGTCATCAGCCGATTGACGAGCCGCAACTGGTCCACACGCTTAATCATCACGTCGGTCTGCACGCTCTGACCCTCGCGCCCGATGAAGTAGTGGTAGAACGGCACATCGAGGTACTGGATGCGCTTCACCCACGGGAACGGCTGGTACGAGTAATAGAAATCGACGTAGAACGTGTGCTCCGGCAGCTTCAGCCCGGAATCGCGCACCACCTGCGTGCGGAAGGTGAGCGCATGCATGATGATGTACTGCGCCAGACCGAACTTGCCCAGGTCATCCCAGCCGAGCACGCGGCCGGCCTCCATTACACGGCGGAAGTTCACTACGGTCTTGTGACGCTTGGCCACCTTGTCATACATGTAATTGGTCACCAGCATGTCAATCGGTTCGTCGGTGTCATGCTGTGCACGCAACGTGGCCAGAACCGTGTCGATGGCCTGCGGGTCGACCCAATCATCCGCATCCACCACTTTGACGTACATGCCGGTCGCCGCCGCGATACCGGTGTTCACCGCGCCGCCGTGGCCCTTGTTCTCCTGATGAATCGCGCGTACGGCGCCCGGATTGGTGCGTTCCAGCTTGCGCGCGTACTCCAGCGTGCCGTCTTTCGAACCGTCGTCCACAATCAGCACCTCGAGGTCGCTGATGTCGCTTGCCGAAAGCAACGAGTTCACGCAACGGTCGAGGTAGGACTCCATATTGTATGCGGGGATCACAAAGGTGAGCGTCTTTGCCGTGCTGGCCATGAAAGTCTTACGTCCTCACATATTTAGTCGTTATGTTCAGTTTCCTGTTCAAACCGTAGCACTTCGTCTCCCGACTCGGCAGAGTGTTGCGTAACCTGTGCCCCTGAACTCATGTTCTGCAACCCTGAATCTTCCCCGGTGGCGTGCTCGGGATCCGATTGGGCAGAACTCGTCTGGTCTGAATCCGGGCTGCCGGAATCGGACTCGCGCTTGGCTCGGCGCTCGGCCTCCTTCCGCGCCTTGGCGCCCTCAAAGAACAACTGGGGCTTGGAGTCAAGCCGGCTCAGGCCATGCCAGGCCAAATCCACAATGTATGCGGCCAGCTGCTCCTTGCTCACCTTTGGCCGGTCGGCCCAGTACTGCCCGGTGAATACGGTCATGCCCACCAGCATCTGCGCGTAGTACGGCACGCCCTTGGCAGACAGCTTCTGCCGTTTGAATGTTTCGGAAAGAATGTCTTCAACGCGTACGGCGATGTCTCCCATCAGCGAGCTGAATGAGCCGGACGGGTCGGTGCTCGGCGAGTCGCGTACCAGTACCTGGAACCCCTCGGCATTCTCTTCGATATAGGTGAGGAGCGCAAGCGCCGTGCGTTCCACAATCTGGCGCGGGTGCACGGTCGGATCGTCAAGCGCGGCGGTGAGCACACTGGTCAGCGCGCGCATCTCACGATCCACAATGACGGCATACAGGCCCTCTTTGCCGCCGAAATGCTCATACACAATCGGCTTGGAGACTTTGGCGTGCGCGGCGATTTCCTCCACGCTTACCGCTTCGAAGCCTTTGGCGGCGAATAGCGAGCGTCCGACTTCAATCAGCTGCTCGCGGCGCTGCAGCGACGTCATACGTGAAGAATGTGCCATGCGGTTCAGCTTAAGTCGTCGGGTGGAATTGTCGGCCTGAGACTGCCGAATTCGTAGGGGATTCCATCTGCGGGCTAGACTTGACAGGTATGGATATGAATACTGTGCTCGCCGTTCTTGGCGTGATTGTGGCGGCGGTTATCGTAATCGCCCTGAGCATCTGGTTGGGCAAGTCCCGCAAGCGCGATTTGGATCGTGCGATGGGCAAGGTTGCCCCCGACAACAAGAAGACCCGCGACGCCAAGGCCGCCGCCGACGCTCGGCTGGCCGCCGAAGCCGAGGAAGCTAAGGCTGCGACTGCCGCCGAGCCGGCCAAGTCAGCCGAATCGGCCAAAGCCGAGCCTGCGCCAGCCGCGCAGGCCGAACCCGAACCGGCAGCTGCGCCCAAGCCCGAGTCCCAACCTGCCTCCAAGCCCACTCCCGCCAAACCTGAAACCCCCGAATCGGTCGGCTCTCGACTGACCCGACTCAAGGCAAAACTTGCCAAGTCCGGCAACCCGTTCGGCAAGGCCCTGTTCGACATCCTCGCCAAAGACAATCTCTCCGAGGCCGATTGGGAAGACGTCGAAGACACACTGCTGCTTGCCGACGTCGGTGCGGATGCTTCCGCCCAACTGGTCGATGACCTGAGAACCGACGCCCGCATCACTGGTAAAGCCGACCCAGCCGAAGTACGCGCCACGCTCAAGGAGAAGCTGCTCGATCTGGTCGGTCGAGATACGGACCGCCGCCTCAATGCCGAAAAGCCGGGTGCCGCCAAGCCCAGCGTCATCATCATGGTCGGCGTCAACGGCACCGGCAAGACCACCACTGCCGGCAAACTGGCTCGACTGTTCGTGGCCGAAAACAAGCAGGTCATGATGGGCGCGGCCGACACCTTCCGCGCGGCCGCCGCCGACCAGCTCGAAACCTGGGGCGCACGCGTCAATGTGCCCGTCGTCCGCTCCGACAAGGACGGTGCCGACCCGGCATCCGTCGCCTTTGAGGCATCCGCCAAGGCCAAGGAAGCGAACGCGGACGTGCTCATCATCGATACTGCCGGCCGACTGCAGAACAAGTCGAACCTGATGGACGAGCTCGGCAAGATTCGCCGTGTTACCGAAAAGAACCTGCCGGTGGATGAAGTGCTGCTTGTGCTCGACGCCACCACCGGCCAAAACGGCATGGCCCAGGCCAAGGTGTTCGCCGAAGCCATCGGCATTACCGGTGTGGTGCTCTCCAAGCTTGACGGTTCCGCCAAGGGCGGCATCGTGATCAGCGTGCAGAAGGAGCTCGGCGTGCCGGTCAAGCTCGTCGGTCTTGGCGAAGGTCCGGACGATTTGGCACCTTTCGATCCCGAAGGTTTCGTGGACGGCATTCTCGCGTAGACGGTCGAGCTCTCCTCAGTCTCGCTTTGCTCGACAGTTCCCCTCAGCGAGGGGAGCCCTGCGTCCGTCCACGTTGTGGGCGCGGGAAACGCCCGCAACGCACCAAACCTAGCCCCGAAGCATATTCGAAACATGATTCGGGGCTTTCCCATATCCGTTGGAATCATGCCGGAATCAGCCCATCCGATGCCAACCTAATTGTCAGGTGCGCTTAACAATCGCGTAACTTGCCGTAACGAAACCAAAACGAGACCGGCTTTTACTGACGAACTGTTAGCCCCCACAAGGGGGACGGCATTGTAGAGACAAAGTCGACGCCGGCCGCGCAAAGCCCCCGGTGCCCTGAACGAAAGAGAGGGAGGTAGACATGGGAGCGATTGATTCCGGTAACACCGCATGGATCCTGACATCCGCGTCCTTGGTTTTCCTCATGACGCCTGGTGTGGCGTTCTTCTACGGCGGTATGGTTCGTGCCAAGGCCGTCCTGAACATGCTGATGCTTGAGGCGGCCGCCCTGTCGGTCACCATGATTATCTGGACCCTGTGGGGTTGGTCGATTGCTTACGCCGGTTCCGACATCGGAGGCATCTTCGGCGACCCGGCCAGCGGCTTCCTGCTGAAGGACTCCATGGTCGCCCAGGACGGCGTGTTCACCGCCACCGGTCTGAACGGCAACAACTACCCGGTTTCCGTGGACGTCGCCTTCCAGGTCGCTTTCGCGATGATTACCGTCGGCCTGATCTGCGGCGCCATTGCCGAGCGTGTGAAGTACAGCACCTGGATGATTTTCGTGGCGCTGTGGGTCACCTTCGACTACGCTCCTATGGCCCACATGGTCTGGAACGGTGGTCTGCTGTCTGCTGACGGCGCCATCTCCAAGGCCATCGGCGCGGCCGCCCACGATTTCGCAGGTGGTACTGTCGTCCACATCAACGCCGCAGTCGCCGCCCTGATCATCGTGCTCATCATCGGCAAGCGTAAGGGCTTCGGCACGCAGCCGTTCCGCCCGCACAACGTGCCGTTCGTGATGCTCGGCGCCTTCCTGCTGTGGTTCGGCTGGTTCGGCTTCAACGCTGGTTCCGCCTTCGCCGCCAACGGTACTGCTGGTTACGCTTGGGTTTCCACCTCCGCCGCCACCGCAGCCGCAATGCTCTCTTGGGGCTTCACCGAGAAGATTCGCTCCGGTCACTACACCGCCATGGGTGCCGCCTCGGGTATGGTCGCCGGCCTGGTTGCCATCACCCCGGCCGCCGATGTGGTTTCCCCGCTGTGGGCCATCGTGATGGGTGCCATCGCTGGTGTTCTGACCTGCCTGGCCTGCGGTCTCAAGTTCAAGTTCGGTTACGATGACTCCCTCGACGTCGTCGGCGTACATGGCGTGGGTGGTTTCACCGGCACCATCCTCATCGGCTTCTTCGGTGAAGGCACCGGTCTGCTGGCTGGTGGCGACTGGAAGCAGCTCGTCGTTCAGCTGGTCATCGCTCTCGTCGCCATCCTCTACTCCGCAGTGATCACCGCGATCATCGCCTTCGCTCTGGAGAAGACCATTGGTTGGCGCGTCACCGAGGCCCAGGAAGTCGGCGGTATCGACCTTGCCGACCAGGGCGAACGTGCTTACGATTTTGCTGGTACTGCCAGCTCCGTCCTCAAGGAGGTGAAGTGAAATGAAGCTGATCACCGCTATCATTCAGCCTCATAAGCTCGACGATGTCAAGGAGGCCCTCGCGGCCGCCGGCGTGCACGGTCTGACCGTGTCCGAGGCCAACGGCTACGGCCGCCAGCGCGGCCACACCGAGGTCTACCGTGGCGCTGAGTACACCGTGGACCTGATTCCGAAGATTCGCGTTGAAGTGCTGTCCGATGACGCGGATGCCGAGACGCTGGTCGGTGTGATCATCAAGTCCGCCGGCACCGGCACCATCGGTGACGGCAAGGTGTGGGTCGCTCCGCTGGACTCCGTGGCCCGCGTGCGTACCGGTGAGACCGGTTCCGCCGCGATCTGATAACACAGACGTCCATGCCTAGAAGAGGATGGACTGCATAGGAAAGGTCCCCGCTCGCCGCGAATTGACGCCGTGCGGGGACCTTTTTGGCAATGAAAGATGAAGCAATGACTTCAGCAGTCGATGGCTTGAAACAACGATTCATGGATATGAGCCAGCCGGATGACGACGGCGTCTACCGGAATGGTGCGACCAAGCGCAAAGCTCGCACGGAACTGGCTATGCAATGCCTCACGGAGCTGTGGAATGCGGCCTGCAAGGATGTCTCTTTCCCCGTGCCCGACTCCGGCATCGGCTTCGCCGCGGTAGGCTCGCTGGCACGTGGCCAACTGGGCCCCAGCTCCGACCTCGACCTGGTCATCATCTACGAGCCTCGCACGTTGAACGACCAGCAGCTCAACGAGTTGGCCAACAAACTCTGGTACCCGCTATGGGACAGCGGTCTGGACCTCGACCACTCCATCCGCACGCGCGCCCAATGCGAGGAAGTCACCGACCATGACCTTCCCGCCGCCATGGGCTGGCTGGACGTGAAGCCCATCGCCGGCGACACCGCTCTGATCACCACCACCGCCACATCCATCCTCGAACGCTGGCGCAAGGCCGCCCGCAAGCGCCTGCCCGAACTGCTCGACTCCGCCAAAGCCCGACTCGACGAATTCGGCCGGCTCCAATACGTCAATCAGCCCGACATCAAAGAGGCCCGTGGGGGTTTGCGCGATTCGGTGCTCGTCTCTGCGCTCGCCGCCTCATGGCTGGCCGACCGCCCGCACGGCATCTACGACGAAGCTGTGGAACGTCTGCTCGACGTACGCGACTGCATCCATCTGGTGGCCGGCAAGGATACCAACCTGATGCTGACGCCCTATCAGGCCAAAGTGGCTGCCATGCTTGGCCTTGCCGATCCGACTTGGCCCGAAAACGAGCGTGCCGCCTACTCGATCGACGATTTGCAGACGCTGCTTGCCCGTATCGGCCGGCGCATCTCCTTCTCGCTTGATTCCACCGCTTCCCGCGCCGAACATTCGCTGACCCACGAAAAGCCGCGATTCGCGTTCTTCCAGATGTTCTCTCAGCGCTCTGGTGGCAAGCGCGAAGCCCCGCAATTCGACGTGGTGGCTCCCGGCGTGGCCAAGCACGAAGGCGAATTGGTGTTGGCGCCCGGTGCCGAGCCTGCCAAGGATGCCAAGCTGGCGTTGCGTATGGCCGTGGCGGCCGGCGAATTCGGTCTTCCCATCAACCCGTCTACCTTGGTTAATCTGAAGCGCTGCCCGATTCACGACAACCAGTGGGATGACGAATCGCGCGAGCTGTTTATCCGTCTGCTTGCGTGCGGATCGAATCTTATGGAAGTGTGGGAGAGCATCGATTTCGTGGACATTCCGGGTCGATGGATGCCGGAATGGCTCGGCGTCCGCAACCGTCCGTCCGCCTCGGCCGCCCACCGGTACACCATCGATCGGCATATGGTGGAGGTCACGTCGCGTCTGGGTCGTGAGACACCGTCCGGTGGACGGTACGATGACGATCATTTCAAGGCATTGCTGTTGGCCGGTATCACCCACGACATCGGCAAGCGCGCGTTCGTGGCCGATCACGCCGCCGAGGGTGCCCGCCATGTGCCGGTGATTTTCAAGCGTATGGGCTACGCGCCGGACATCGTCGACTGGGCTACCGTGCTGGTGCGTGAGCATTTGACGCTATCCGAATTTGCCACGGGTAAGGACCCCTATGATCCGGCCGTGGCGGAGGAGTTGGCCGACCGCTTGCACCACGACAAGATGCTGCTGGATATGCTGTTCGACCTGACCCGGGCCGACGGCTCCTCGCTCGGTGCCACCGCCGGTGAGACCATCACCAAGCAATACGGCTGGTCCAAGTGGCGCGAACAAATCGTCCGCGGCATGTATTCCGCCGCCCGCGCCGCGATGTAAACGGAATCGCCCAGCGCTTCGCGCGGCCGATACCTACTTCATCCATGCGTCCGAGCGCACGCGCAGCCCGTTGGACAGACCGCGCCCACCCATGAGCACCACGTTGAACGCGGCCCAGAGTACGGCGGTACGCATCAGGTCGCTCGTCAGCGCCGGCGTCACCATATTGGCCAGTATGAGTATGAGCGTCACATACACCACGGCGGTCAGCGTGCATGTGACGGCCAGATAGCGGTAGTCGCGCGCGCCGATAAGAATGCCGTCGATTGCCATCATCCAGCCTTGCAGTGGGAAGAAGATGCCCATCGTCACCATGCCCACGGCGATCAGCGTCTGAATATGTGGCGTAGGGGAGAAGAAGTGCCCGGCGAACAGGCCGACTACCGCAAAAGCCGTGCCGATTACCGCGCCGGTGACCAGTCCCGCACGCCCGGTCGCCCGCGTCAGCCGCCGCGCCTGCTGCACGCTGCCAGCGCCCAGCGCTGTGGCCACCAGCGTCTGGCCGGCGATGCCCACGGAATCCAGCATGTTCATCGCAAAATTCCAAGAGGAGTTCACGGCCTGAAACCCGGCCAACACGGCAGTGCCCATGCGTGCGGCACAGGCGACCGTAGCCACCATGGCCGCACGAATCGCCAATGTGCGAATGAACAATGGCAGTCCGTCGCCCCCGGCTGCCGCAATACCGGCCAAACGAGGCCGCAGACTCGCACCATCCGCCCGGGACCACAGAATGGCGGGGATTACCAGGAACAGCCCCATGAACCACTGAGCTACCAGCGTCGCCACTCCGGAGCCGGCAATGCCCCAATTCAGCACAATAACGAACAACACATCAAGCACCGTGTTCACCACCGCGCCGCCCACCGCAGCGATCAGCGTGATACGAACCTTCTGCAATCCTCGGAAAATGCCGTTCGCCGCATATACCATCAGCATGCCTGGCGCACCCAGCACGATTGCGCGCGTATAGGTCACGGCTTGTTCCAATACTTCGCCCTGACCGCCCAGTGCCCGGCATAATGGCTCGGCAGCCGCGAACAATCCCAATCCCAGTACGGTGCCGATGCTCAAGGCCAGCCACAGGCCGTCAATGCCTGCCTGCAGTCCCGCGCGACGACGACCCGCTCCCAGCAGATGTGCCACCTGCGCAGTGGTCGAGTAGGCCAGGAATATGCATAGTCCGACTGCCGTGAGGATGATGGTGGAGCCGATTGACAGGCCGGCCAACGCCGCATCCCCGATATGGCCGACGATGGCTGTGTCGATAAGGATGAAGGTCGGTTCGGCGATGAGCTGGCCGAAGGTCGGCAGGGCCAGCGCCATGATCCGGCGGTTGGTGGAGCGGGCGTCGGTCGGGCCGATGCTGACGTTTGTGTTTGCGCCGGCATGCGGGGTGCCGAAGCCATCGCGGCGTGTAGTATCGCCGGAACTGGTGGCTTTGGCGTCGGAAGAGTCTATGGGCACGCTCACACGCATATCACGCCTGACTGCGTTGCGCAAGCACCTGTTGTGGGCGCGGAATGTTATCCCCAGACTATCCACCAAGTTATCCCCAGTATGTGGATAACTTAGTGGATTATCCCCAGAATTATCCCCAAAATGTGGATAACTTATTTTTCTATCCACATTTTGCTTTCTGCGTGTCGTGGCGCTGACTCATAGGTGAATAAGGAATGAACCGATGCGGGCAACCGTTTCGTTTCCATACGATATCGTTCACCTGCCACGCCACATCCTATACTTGGAGGCTATGCCAGAAGGAAGTGAACACTCGTATCAGAATGGGTTCGGCGGTGGCCTGGATCGTGGCGATCGTGGCGACCGCGCGGGCCGGGGCGGCACGCAGACGTCGGCGGCGGCCGGCGACCCGATTTTCGACCGCGTGCCCCCGCATGATGACGACGCGGAAATGGCCGTGCTCGGCGGCATGCTGATGAGTAAGGATGCCATCGGCGAGGTCTCGCAGACCATTGACGTCACCGATTTCTACCAGCCCAAGCATCAGACGATCTATAACGCGATCATCGATCTGTTTTCCGCCAGTCAGCCGGTGGACGTGGTGCTCGTGGCCAACCAGCTGTTGGCGGATGGCAACCTCGACAAGGTCGGCGGCGCGGACTATCTGCACAGCCTTGTCGCATCCGTACCGACCGCCGCTAATGCCATGTACTACGCGGAGATCGTCCATCAGCGGGCCATTTTGCGCAATGTGATCGCCGCCGGCACCAAAATCGCCCAGCTCGGTTATTCCGCCGAGGGATCGCAGGCTGAGGATGTGGTTAACCTCGCCCAGTCCGAGATCTACGAGATGTCGATGGGCAAGGTGCGTCAGGACTATGCCGCCATCGGCCCGGTGGTCCACGACGCGCTCGACCAGCTGGACAAACTGCAGCAAGGCCTCGTCAACAAGGGCGTGCCGACCGGCTTCCGCGACATCGACGACGTGACCCAGGGCCTGCAGCCCGGACAGATGGTCGTCGTCGCAGGACGTCCGGCCATGGGTAAGTCCACGCTCGGCATCGACTTCGCCCGCGCCGCCGCGTTGCACCACAACATGACTTCCGTGGTCTTCAGCTTGGAGATGAGCAAGGTGGAGCTCGCTCAGCGTATTATCTCCGCCGAAACCAATATTCCGATGGCCGCCCTGCGCCGCGCCGACGACATCACCCCCGAACGCTGGAACACCCTGAACCAGTTCTGGACCAAGATGCAGAACGCGCCACTGTTCATTGACGACAGCCCGAACATGAGCCTCATGGAGATCCGTGCGAAATGCCGTCGTCTGAAGCAGACCAACGATCTGAAACTCGTAGTCATCGACTACCTGCAGCTGATGACCTCGGGCAAGGCCGTGGAATCCCGCCAGCAAGAGGTGTCCGAATTCTCCCGTGCCCTGAAGCTCTTGGCCAAGGAACTCGAAGTGCCGGTCGTGGCCCTTTCCCAGCTGAACCGTGGCCCGGAAATGCGTAACGACAAGAAGCCGCAGCTCTCCGACCTGCGTGAATCCGGCTCAATCGAACAGGACGCCGACGTGGTGTTCCTGGTCCACCGCCCTGACTTCTACGACAAGGAAGACCGCCCTGGCGAGGCCGATATCATCATGGCCAAGCACCGTAACGGCCCGACCGAAACCTTCCACCTCGCCTTCCTCGGTGCCACGTCCAAATTCAAAGACATGCCGCAGGACTACAACGCCAATCAGGGGGTGTGATGATGGCAAGCAACGTTTCACGCGATGTTTCGCAAGACCAATCGTCCGTGGTGCAGACCTGCAAACCGTGGTATGCGTTCGCCACCGTGGCCGCAGGCCGCTTCGTGCGGTTTGCATCCCGCGTCACCAAACATGGCGGTTCGGCTTTGCCCGGCAAAGTCGTAGAAAAGATTGACCCCGGCTTCCTGACCCGTACGCTCGGGCAGTTGCCGCTTGGCGTGGTATTGGTGTCCGGCACGAACGGCAAGACCACCACCACCCGCATGGTCGCCTCGATGCTCTCCAATCTGGGGCTGAAGGTGTTCACCAATCCGACCGGCTCGAACTTCGTGCGCGGCGTGGTCTCCGCACTGCTTACCGAAGTCACGCTCGGCGGCAAATTGGACGCGGACATCGCCGTGCTCGAGCTCGATGAGGCGTACGCCGTCCACTTCGTCAAGCAGGTCAAGCCCCGTTATGCATTGCTGCTGAACGTGATGCGCGATCAGCTTGACCGATTCGGTGAAATCGACACCACGGCCAAACTGCTCAGCCATGTGGCTGCGGCGACTACCGGCACTGTGGTACTGAACCGCGAGGACCCGCGTATCGCCGCGCTCGCCGCGAAGGCCCCGGCTGGCACCACCGTGCGATACTTCGGCCTCGCCGACGATTTGCGCCGCTATTTCCCGTCCGATGACGACATGGCCACGACCGTGTCGGTGGAAGGTGTGGCCGGGCCGCTCCCCTCAGCCAGAACTCCCCTCAGTCCGCGAAGCGAACTGAGAGGAGCTTCCGCAGGCACGGCAGAACTTCCCGCCGACGTGACACTTACCGCAGTGGGCGACCACAAGGCCACCTTCCAGATGGACGGTCAGGGCTACGCCACCGACGTCAAGCTTGAAGGCGTCTACAACCTGTACAACGCGGCCGCCGCGCTCGCCGTGGTACGTGCGGTGATGCAAGACAATGCCGCCGCATCCAAGGCCACCGCCGCAGCCAACGCCTGCGCCGTGTCCGCCGACGAGCTCATCGCCGCCGTTTCCCGCGTCACGCCGGCTTTCGGCCGTGGCGAGGTCATCGACGTCAACGGTTCCCCGGTCGAACTGCTGCTGGTCAAGAACCCGATGGGCTTCCGCCTCTCGCTCGCCAGCTTCGACCCGGCCAACGCGGACACCATGATCGCCATCAACGACGAATATGCCGACGGCCGCGACATGAGCTGGCTGTGGGACGTGGACTTCACTTCCCTGCGCGCGTCCGGTGTCGCCATGGTCTCCGGCGTGCGTGCCTGGGACATGGCATTGCGCCTGGGGTATGACCAAGTGCCAGTCGCCGATACGAACACCGACCTCGAACAGGCCGTCACCGCATTCGTCAACGCCAATCCCGGCACACGCAAGCACATCTACTGCACCTACACCGCCATGCTCAAAACCCGCGCCGTACTGGGCCGCATCACCGAAGTACGGGACGCGGGCGTGGGCAAGTAACTATCCTCTAGCGCCCGCGCGCCACCTCCCGCCTGCGGGAGGACATGGTGAGGAATAAGACGCTTCCCGTCAGCGGGAAGACATCGACAAGGAGAACGTGACATGGCCAGAACAATTGATGTGGTGTCCCTGTATCCCAAAGACATGAACATCTACGGCGATTCCGGCAACGTGCTGACTATCCGCCGCCGTCTGGAACTGTACGGTTATGAACCGGTCGTCCATCAGTACAATCAAGGCGACGACTGGCCCGACCAGGTGGACCTTATTCTGGGAGGCGGCGGCCAAGACACCGGCCAGAAGAAAATCATCGACGACTTCTACCATCGCGCCGACCTGTTGCGTTCGCTTGCCGCAGACGGTACGCCGATGCTGATGATCTGCGGCCTGTACCAGCTGTTCGGCGAGTACTTTGAAACCGTGGACGGCACCCGTCTGGACGGCATCGGCGTTATCGGTGCTTATACCGTGGGCCAGAACGTGCGTATGATCGGCAATCTTGTTGAGCATTCCGACCAGTTCGGCGATGTGATTGGCTACGAGAACCACTCCGGCCAGACCTTCCTGCGCGAAGGCGTTCAGCCACTCGGCACCGTCAATCAGGACGGCCGAGGCAACAATGGCGAAGACCATACCGAGGGCGCGCGCGTGCACAACGTGATCGGCACCTACATGCACGGCTCGTTGCTGCCTAAAAACCCCGCCATCAGCGATTTCCTTATCGAAACTGCCGTGACTCGTCGTTACGGTACGTTCGATACGTCCGATCAGACCCCCGAACAAGCCAAGGAGCTCGCCCGGCTCGATCAAGTAGCCACCAACGCGCGCAAGGCTGCCGCCGAACGTCCTCGGTGAATTCTCGGTGAGTCCTCGGTAAGTACCAATCAGCGAAAAATCAGTCGAAATCAGTCTGAGGGTCTAGTACATTGCCCTGTTGTTTGCGCTAGGCTTGGTGGTACGAGACATGGCACCAGGCCATGTCGGACCTCGAAGGAGGGGTATCATGGCTGATTTTGATCTTCTGGGTGATGGCCTGCGCAAGGTCCTGCTGGCGGGCATCGGAGCCCTTGCCACCGGATACGAGAAGAGCAGCGAGCTCGTCGACGAACTCGTCAAGAAGGGTGAGATTACGGTCGAGCAGGGCAAGGCGCTGAACACCGAGCTCAAGCGCAAGGTGAGCGAGACGGTGGATGACGCCAAGAAGGCCGCCGCCGAAGCCGGCGACAAAGCTGCTGCCGCAGCCGACACCAGTGCCGCCGACAAGCCCGCTGACGAGGGCAAGGCCGAGTGACCAAGCCCACACGCGCTACGCCGGAATCAGGGTCGACCCCGCTTTCCAGCAGGGTCGACCCTATTCTGACGCCTGCGAAAGCCGAACGTGAGGCGGCGGCGAACCGGTCCGTCGACACGTCGGACACGCTCAAGCAGACCGTTACCAAGGCGACTCCGAGCGTATCCGACGAAACGCTGGCACTGTTCGGACGCAGGAACGATTTCGCCACGCGCTACCATCTGACGCGCCGTGGCAAGATCAAACGACTGGGGCAGATCACCAGAATCGTCGAGCAATTCGACGTGCTGCACGGCCTGACTCCGGTCAAAATGCGCCTCATGTTCGAGGCGCTCGGCCCCACGTTCGTCAAAGTGGGCCAGATTCTGTCGATGCGCTCCGAGATTCTGCCGCAAAGCTTCTGCGACGAACTCGCCAAACTGCGCGCCGACGCCGACCCGATGCCGTATTCCACGGTGTTGGATGTGCTTGCCGCCGAATACGGGCGTCCCGCCGACGAGGTGTTCGCGCATATCGATCCCAAGCCGTTGGGCTCTGCTTCACTGGCGCAAGTGCATCGCGCCACGCTGAAAACCGGCGAAGATGTGGCCATTAAAGTGCAGCGCCCGGGTGTGCGCGAAACCATGGCTCAGGACGTCTCCATCATGCGCTCCATAGCCAAGGCCGCCACTAAGGTGATTCGCACCTCACAGATCGTGGACCTGAAGGGCGTGGTCGAGGAGCTGTGGGACACCTTCGAATCGGAGACTGACTTTCTGATCGAGGCCCGCAACCTCGCCGAATTCAAGCGTTTCGCCGCCCGATTCAAATACATGGACTGCCCGACGGCGTACACCGAACTGTGCACCGAGCATGTGGTGGTCATGGAGTACATCGACGGCATCTCCGTCTCCCACCCGGGCCGGCTCGTCGATGCTGGTTATGACTTGAAGGAGATCGGCACCAAGCTCGTCGACAATTACGCCACGCAGATTCTCGACGACGGCTTCTTCCACGCTGACCCACATCCCGGCAATATCATCATCCGGGGCGGCCAGATCGTACTTATCGACCTCGGTATGACCGGTCGGCTCGACCAGCGCACCCGTGCAGTCCTCAAAGAAATGATTTTCGCCGTCGCCAAACAGGATTCGCCCGCTCTGGCCGAGGGGCTGCTGCGATTTGCCGGCACCGAGGCCGATCCGGAGGACTACCCAGCACTGCTGGCTGATCTGGACGTGATCGTCAAGGAATTCGGCACCGTGGATCTGGCCGAATTGGACATTGCCGCCTTCCTGACCGCACTGACGCAGATGGCCGGCCGCCACAACATCGAGGTGCCCAGTACGGTGACCACCGTCGGCCGCGCGTTGGTTACGCTCGAAGGCTTGCTGGACGAGTTCATTCCTGATGTGAATATGATCGAAATCATTTCCGACCATATCGCCACGTCGAAATCGCTGAAGAACGCCACCAAAGACGAGATCAAGTCGCTGGGCGTTGAGGGACATCAGGCTTTGCATGCCACGCTCGGCACCATGACCGAACTCAAGACCGTGGCCCGTATGCTGACCCGTGGTCAGTTGCGCGTCAACATGGAACTGGTCGGCTCTGAAGAGCCGTTCCAGCTGCTTTCGGATATGGTGAATCGTCTGACGATGGCCCTGATTGTGGTCGGTTTGTTCGTTGGCTCGTCGATTGTCTACTACGCCGGCATGAAGCCGATTATCTTCGGCATTCCGGTCATCGGCTTCATGGGCTACGTCGTGGCCTTCGCCCTCGGCGTATGGATCGTCATCGACATCTACTTAAAGGGGCGCAAAACCAAGAAACGATGAGGCGCCGGCGCGACGCCTTCTCGCATGGGTATGATGGAGTGTCGATTCACCGGGGAGAACAGCAATGACGGCATACATGGAGCATAAGGACCTGACGAACGAGGTCATCGAGCGCGGGCGCGCGAATGAGATCGCCGATGGCGTGCATCGGGTGCTCGACCGTATCGCCGAATCCGAATCAGTCGCCGGGCGTGAAGCCGGGTCAGTGCATCTGCTGGCCGCCACCAAAACCCGTGATGTAGGGGAGATTCTGGCTGCAATCGATGCTGGTGTTCATAGAATCGGCGAAAACCGGCCGCAGGAGATTGTCGTCAAAGCGCCGGGACTGGCCCGGCTGCTGGCCGAACGCGGGTATTCATTGGGCGTGGTTGAGACCGAGGGAGGTGCCGCGGCCGATGCTGCCCACCACATTCCCTTCCACCTCATCGGCCAGTTGCAAGCCAATAAAATCGGCAAGGTGCTGCCGGCGGTGGACACCATCGAATCCGTGGATTCCATCGAACTGGCGGAGAAGATCGCCCGCCGCGCCACCATGCGCGGCATCACGGTCGGCGTGTTGCTGGAGGTGAACGAATCCGGCGAGGAATCGAAGTCCGGCTGCGCACCCAGCCACGCCATCGACTTGGCCCAGCGCATCGGTGCGATGGGCGGACTGCGCTTGCAGGGATTGATGACTATTGGTGCCCATGTGGATGATGAGCGCACGATTCGTGCGGGCTTCGCGCATCTGCGCCGCACTCGTGACCAGATTCTTGCCTCCGGTGCCGAAGGCACGGCCGACTGCACCGAACTGTCAATGGGCATGACCCATGACATGGCCTACGCCATCGAAGAAGGCTCCACCATCGTGCGCGTCGGCACCGCCATCTTCGGCGAGCGCGCTTTCATCTGATTGGAGCTATACGAAAAAACGCCGCTTGATCAATAGACGGGTGTCCGTAAAACAGTTGATCCTCCGTATGGCTTAGACCATGCGGAGGATTTGTTTATGTCTAATCTTCAAAC
>OOBK01000239.1_pt1 | contig 40101 bp, 35 predicted proteins | sample 1671541 | NCBI WGS metagenome assembly OOBK01 (sample SAMN06348167, study PRJEB24527) | human gut metagenome | biome: human gut; feature: ankylosing spondylitis patient; material: feces | host: Homo sapiens | place: China | collected 2015-10 | reverse complement strand
AAAGTTTACAACCGAGTTTGTCACTGTCATTACCCTCACGTTAGGATACGGGAATACTGGTGTTGACGGCAGCAAATAAAATTAAGAAAGAAAAAGTTATATCATTTCTGATAATGTGGAAAAATATTTCATATTTCTATATTATTCTATATTTTATATAACAGAGAAGGTAATTAGTATGAAAACATCTGAAAAAGTTCTTCAGCTTCTTTTGAAAAAACAAGCTTTCCTGTCAGGACAAGAACTGGCAGATGAGCTCAATGTTTCAAGAACCGCGGTTTGGAAAGCAATTCAGTCGCTTCAAGAAGAAGGTTACCAAATCGAAAGCAAGCCGCGAATCGGGTATCGTTATATTGAAGGCTTGAAACTGAGCGAGGCATCAATCAGACGTTTTTTGAATCCTGAACTTGATTTAAATTTTGAAATTTATGATACGATTGATTCCACGAACAATCGCTGCAGTCAAAAAGCCATGGACCCTGAAACAAAAACTCCGCTCGTTGTTATTTCCGACAGTCAAAAAGCCGGCCATGGACGTTACGGCCGCCCTTTTGCCTCACCTGTCGGCGGCGGAATCTACATAAGCATCTTGCTTGATAATGACGATCCCGATTTCAATCCCGGCCTTTTGACGACTGCAACCGCCATTGCCGTTACCAGAACGATTGAAAAATTAGTTCATGCCAGGTGCGAAATCAAATGGGTCAACGACATCCTTGTCGACGGCAAAAAAATCGTCGGCATCTTGACCGAAGGAGTTGCAGATCTTGAAACGCAGCTCATCAAGCATATCATCGTCGGAACGGGCATCAACTACCTGACCGATCCGTCAGAATTTCCGGAAGAAATCAGACAACGTGCAGGTTCTCTCAGAAGATACACGCTTGACTCCGGTGTCAGTCGAAATGCCTTCATTGCCAACTATCTCAACGAATTCTTCTCGCTATACCAAAACTATAAAGCAGCTTCGTTTATGGATGAATATCGTGCTCATTCAAATACCATCGGAAAAGACGTCACCATCAACCGCTCTGGTCAAACTTCTGAAGGCCACGTTGCTACCATCGATAATCAAGGACGACTTGTCTTGTCATCAGGCGAAACGCTTTCTTCAGGAGAAGTTACAAAAATCAGAAGCACAGATTAATCGAGTTTTGATGAATCGAAAAGAACACTTAATCGAATTTTTGAATGAATGACAAAAGAGGCTGGGAAAAAAGTCCCGTTTCTATGAAATGCCGAACGAAGGCGGTCGATTTGAGACTGACTTTGTCCGGCTTTTATAATTCCCAATGAATAAAAACTACTTTTTTCAAGTGGCAGTACTGCTCAACTGATCTATCCTGATCTATCCAAGACCTCATTCAAATTTACGGACAAAACGCCCATTTTTGTCGATTTGTCCGTAAGCAAAACGCATTTTACGTACAAACCGACATTTTCCAGTGATTTGTCCGTAAATTTTTGACCATTATGATGAGGATTTACGGACAAAGCCGGCTTTTTGGAGCATTTGTCCGTAATCGGCATTTTTCGAGCGAGCCATTTACGGACAAAGCCTCCGTTTTTGTCGATTTGTCCGTAAACGGCAGTGATTTTGTCAAATATGGCACACGCTCAATCAGTGCGCCAAGCTCTCAGTCAAATTTGCCGCCAAACTATTTTGGGGTATTTCCATCATGGAAATGTAAGGCGTCATGCATACAAAAAACCGGATTAGATTGCAATTGATTGCAAATCATCCGGTTTTTCAATTTGAGACAGAGTTTTTTCCCGGCCTCTTTTTGCATTTTCAGATTGCTTGATGTTTTGCATTAAAAAGTTTTCAAATCGATCCTGTAGCCGCAACTCAGGCTTCAGAAATGCCATCGCACTGCATTTTATAAAAAAGGCCGGGACACCCCGACCTTTCAATCAAAAATTTCAGTAATCAGAATTATACTTAGCGGCATCCATCAGTTTCAAAAAGCCATCAGAACTAAAGAAAATCATAAATGAACCGATTCCGAAAGAGCATAATCCGATGATCCAAAACAAATTTTGGGTCATTGAAACGTAATTCATAAACAACGAATCAAACTCGACGACTGAATTATCGCTTAAAACTGATGCATTGGCCAAAGACGACCATAAAGCAATCAAAATCGTACACAGACTGGCAACGAATAACAATTCGCCAAACCAACGCATGACCTTTTTGAAGTCACTGTCATTAAAGAGATAATATACGAACAGCATCACTGCGATGACAGACATCGAAATCAAAGGCATGTACTTCATCTTTCTTTTAGCAGAAATAAACAGCCTCTGCGCATCAAAAATACCGGAATTTGCCAATTTTATTCTAAAATATCTGGCAGCATTCTCTTTATAATTTGCGTGAAAATTATACAATTGCTGCTGAGTAACCTTGATGTGCCTATTTTTGATTGCTTTTCTCAAATTGTCTTCAGACATCTTTGAAAAAAGCTCAACGTCGACCAGATTGCTGTTCCCTTTGCAAAAACCCTTTGTGGTCCCAACCAAAAGCTCGCTCATCTGGGTATTGGTCAAAGACATTTCCCGTGCCTGTTCACTTGAAAAGTCAACGCTTTGTGCACAATATATAAGAACTTCATCATAAATTCTCTTATATTTCTGAACATATCTCGATTGCTCATTTTGTTTTAACAAATACGACTCATTTAAAATAGTTTTCTCAAAAGAAATCGAAACAAAGCAAACAACCATGGCAAATATGACTACAAAACCGCACACGAAATCCTGTAGCAGCACCTTACCATTTATAAGCGCCACGCCTGCTCCCCCCTAAATCCTAAAAACATGTTAAGCTACGGACACCAGGCATTTCTTATCATCCATTAATTGATTCCCTACATATTGCTGACTCAAAGAAACACCTCATTAAAGAAACTTCAAATTAAAATCTCAGTTCCATTTTATATTTTTGACATGAAATTTCTGTGAACAGTATATGTCTAAAATGATTTTATTTGTTTTCTTTACTTCTCATATAATTTTGCCACTTGCTGCTGAACGATTTCATGAGCCAAAAATTCGTCATACGTTGTCTCGGCACGATCAATCGATCCATTGTCAGAAATTTCAACCAAGTGATCGGCAATCGTTGAAATAAACTCGTGGTCGTGCGACGTAAAAATAACTGAACCATTAAACGATACCAAAGCATCATTTAACGAAGTAATCGATTCAAGGTCCAGGTGATTCGTCGGATCATCCAAAAGCAAAGTATTTCCTTGTTCAAGCATCATCTTGGACAGCATGCAACGCACTTTTTCGCCCCCAGATAAAACCTTGATCTGTTTTTGAATATCATCTCCTGAAAAGAGCATCTTACCCAAAAATCCGCGTAAAAAAGTATTATCGTTTTGTTCTTTGGTGGCATATTGTCTGAGCCAATCCAAAATCGACAACTCTTCGTTATTGAAATTTGCATCCAGATCACGAGGAAGCGAACTCGTAATCACGGTCTGACCATACTTGACCGTCCCGGTATCTGGTTTGATCGTTCCTGCCAAAATCTGCATCATGGTCGTCTGTGCCAAATCGCTTCTAGACAAAATTGCGGCTTTTTCTCCCGGTCGAATCGTAAAATTGATGTTATCCAAAATTTTTACGCCGTCAATCGTCTTTGAAACGTTCTCCACTCTCAATAAGTCATTGCCCAGATCGCGTTGAGATTCAAATTTGACAAACGGATATTTGCGAGAAGAAGGTTTGATATCATCCAAGGTTATTTTTTCCAGCTGTTTCTTGCGAGAAGTTGCTTGCTTGGACTTTGATGCGTTTGCTGAAAAGCGTGCGATGAAATCATTCAGCTCTTTGATTTTTTCTTCTTTTTTGGCATTGGCATCAGCACGCATTTGAGCTGCCAGGCGACTTGACTGAAGCCAAAAGTCATAGTTTCCGACATACATTTTGATTTTGCCGAAATCAACGTCGCACATCTGCGTGCAGACTTGGTTCAAGAAGTGACGGTCATGAGAAACAACAATCACGATCTTGTCATAATCGGCCAAAAAATCTTCAAGCCAGCTGATCGTTGCAACGTCAAGACCGTTTGTCGGTTCGTCAAGCAAAAGAATGTCCGGGTTTCCGAACAATGCCTGGGCCAGCAAAACCTTGACTTTAAGCGCTTCATCAAGTTCGCTCATTTTCTTTTCATGCAAGTCCTCAGAAATACCAAGCGATTGCAGCAAAGCCGATGCGTCGGCTTCCGCATTCCATCCGTCCATTTCGGCAAACTGTGCTTCAAGCTCGCCTGCTCTGACGCCGTCTTCTTCGGTAAAATCAGCTTTAGCATACAAAGCATCCTTTTCCTGCATGATTTCATAAAGCTTCGCATGTCCTTGAATAACGGTTGACATGACGGTAAAATCTTCAAAAGCAAAGTGATTTTGGTTAAGACTTGAAATTCTCTCATTCGTTCCAATCGAAATCGTTCCCGTCGTCGGCTCAAGCTGACCCGAAAGAAGTTTCAAAAATGTTGATTTGCCCGCACCGTTTGCTCCGATAATTCCATAGCAGTTTCCGGGCGTGAATTTCAAATTTACTTCATCGTACAATAGACGTCCGGAGAAGTTCAAACTAACATCTGTTACAGTAATCAATTTAGTTCCTCGCTTTTTTCTTATTTCTTCCTAATTTACCATGACATCTTTTTTTTGTAAACTTGCTGCAGCAAAAAAGCCCCCGCATTCAGCAGGAGCTTCGTCATTATTCCAAATTACGGTGTTTAAGGTCCGGAAAGACGATTTTGTCAAAAACACCGACAAGTCCTCCCTGAAACAGCAACGCAAAAACGGTTCCGATGTTGATTGCATAGATCTGATGCGTCAATGCATACGACACGATGATTGCAATGATCGGCGGCATGAAGACAACCAACTGCGCCAATGAAGAATTTCCTTTGAAAAATTTGAAACGCACGATCTGCATCAAGTCGTCCGCAGGATGCAGCATCCAATTGATTCTTTGATAGATCGAGATTGCAACTGAAATGAACACGACCCCCATGCAATCAAGCACTATGCGTAAAAAAAGCGGCAAACTCGTAATGCCGACGTTGATCAAAAGCGGAGAAAATGCCCCAACCAACGTCGAAAACGGAACCATAAAAATGAAGTTACCGATGATTCGCTTCACGTCAATCTTATTTAATAAGATCACGTTCGTAATAATGATCAAGACGCCAAAGATGAACAACATCATGCTGAGCGAAACAGGCGTCACGTCAGAGATGTTGACCGCTGCAGCCGTCCATAGCGCACTTCCCAAATTCAGTGCTACGGTCAAGGCATTGCCCAAACAGTTGAACATCAAAGAAACAATAAAATAAATCAAAAGCCTGACATTCGACAGCTCTTTGTTTTGTGTGGCCTGCACAAAAATACCTTCTTCCCATTTTGATACGCGGTCAATTATATCACAAAATTCAAGCCGCATTCTCAAAAAATTCTTCAGCATCGTGGTAAAATAAAATTACAGGCAATAGTATGAAAGGGTGATTTCTATGAGCGAAAACATATTTTTCAACCCTGGCGATTCGATCGCTAGCGATTTCGATTTTAACAAAGCATACGTTTCAGCACAAATTTATCGACACAAGGCAGAAAAACCGGTTCTCATCGTCCAGGAAAAAGATGGTCGCCCATATTTCATTTTCGATGAAGATGCCGCGATTGATCAGGAAACGGATGAAGCAAAGAAGTTTTCGGTTATCAAAAAAATTTAGCCAGGAGAACGTCAATCATCTCAATTCGTGGGTCTTGGCTGTTGCTTCATAAGATTCAGTCCGTGAATCATCAATCACAAACTAAAAAAGACTTTTCAATCAGTGAAAAGTCTTTTTGGTACATATCAATAAATGCATGTCAGTCTGACATTTTGCAGGCTGAACCATCAATGCGTAAACAAATCTTTTGCCTTGAGATGAATCAATAACAAAATTCCGATGCTCAAAAAACCGATTCCCAGAAGTTCAACGAAAATTGCGACATAACGGCCCATAAAGCCTAATCCGATCAAAAATTGAGTGACAGCAAACAACAACATCAAAATGATAATCCAAGCTTGCGGTTTCATGATCGTCACCTGTCCTTTCTTGTTACCACTTACATTGTAATCCCTTTATTTTTAAAATACCAGGACAAACATCTGAATATATCTCATGTCGGCTCATTTTTGAAAAGTCCCGTTTTCAGCTTTGATTAAATGAAATGCAGAACGCTCATGGTCGACTTGCAACTGATTTTGGGAGTTTTGATCCATGATTGCCAAATGCAGTGCTGCGCATCGTCTGCTTAATCAGCGCCCAAGAAGAGATTATGGGCAAAATGCCATTTTCTGAGATTTGTCCGTAAAATTCAGTCTCCGATTCCTTTGTCATCATAGATATTTGGTTCCCGTATACATAAAAAAGCCAGAGACTTGCAATAATTGCAAGTCTCTGGCTTTAGTTTGAGGCATATTTTTTGTCAGCCTCTTCTTGATTTCAAAATTAATGCTGGTCTCTGCGGAAACGATTCGTGAACAATGGGCTGACCGGCTTGTTTTCATGGATACGCTTGATAGCATCCCCGATAAGCGGACCAACGGATACTTGAACGAGCTTGTCGATTTGCTTTTCTTCCGGAAGCTGAATCGAATCAGTAACAACCAATTGCTTGATTGGTGATTTTTCGATTCTTTCAATCGCAGGACCGGAAAGAACAGGGTGCGTTGCGCAAGCATAAACTTCGATTGCTCCTGCATCCATCAAAGCTTGAGCAGCCAACGTAATTGTGCCGGCCGTATCAATCATATCATCAATCAAAACGCAGCGCTTGCCATCAACGGAACCGATAATGTTCATGATTTCAGCAACGTTTGCACGCGGACGACGCTTATCGATAATTGCGATTGGCGACTTCAAGAATTCAGCCAGCTTGCGGGCGCGCGTCACGCCGCCATGGTCAGGCGATACGACGACTGCATCCTTATCCAAACCATTCGTCAAGAAGTAATCGGCCAAAAGCGGAGCACCCATCAAGTGGTCAACCGGAATATCAAAGAAACCTTGAATCTGTGCCGCATGCAGATCAAGCATGATTGCGCGATCTGCACCGGCTTTTTCGATCATATCGGCAACCAGCTTGGCCGTAATCGGTTCACGGCTACGAGCCTTGCGGTCTTGGCGCGCATAACCATAGTAAGGAATAACAACGTTGATCGTTGCCGCACTGGCACGACGCAAAGCGTCAATCATGATCAAAAGTTCCATCAAGTTGTCATTTACCGGAGCCGATGTTGATTGGATAATGAAAATTTCGTCACCACGAATTGATTCTTCAATGTTGATGCGAATTTCTCCATCGCTAAAACGGTCAACGGACGTCTTGCCCAACGGAACGCCAACTGATTCAGCAATTTTTTCAGCCAATGGTTTGTTTGAATTCAAAGCGAAAATTTTAAGCTTTGAACCTGTATATTGTTCAGACATAGTATCCTCCAAAATAATTATCTATAAATTATCTTATTCATTATCCGAGATAAAATCAAGCCAATGTCACGCTTTTTACTATTTTTTCTCGTTTTTTTCAGTTTCCGCAGCCGCTTTGGCAACAGGATACCGGTCGTAATATCCTTTCTTGTTTACCTGACGACCCCTTGCGATTGCCATGTCATGCGGTTCGACATCGTTCGTAATCGTTGAACCTGCGGCAATATAGGAATGATCGCCAACTTCAACCGGTGCAATGATGTTTGAGCCGCTCCCGATGAACGAATAGTCGCCAACGTTCGTATGATGCTTGTTGATGCCGTCATAGTTGATGAAGACGGTTCCGCAGCCGACGTTGATTTCTTTTCCGAGCGTAGCATCCCCCACATAGGTCAAATGTCCGACCTTGGTGTTTTTGCCAATTTTTGCCTTCTTGACTTCAACGAAATTGCCGATGTGAACTCCTTCTCCGATATCGGCCAAAGGACGCAAATGGCTGTAAGGACCAATGTTGCTTTTCTTTTGCATATGTGCTTCTTCGATCAGAGATGACGTAACGGTTACTTCATCATCCAAAACGCTGTTCACGATCTCTGAATTTGCCCCGATAAAACAATCGTTTCCCACGATCGTTCTTCCTTTAAGATAAACGCCTGGTTCAATTACGGTATCTGATCCGATTTGCACGTCGCAGTCAATATACGTATTATCCGGATCGATAATCGTCACGCCGTTTTTCATATGCCCCTCGTTGATTCTTTGACGCATCACTTTCGTCGCTTTGGACAAAGCAACCCTGTCGTTGACGCCCATTGATTCTTCAAAGTTTCTCATGCGATACGCGGCAACGATCTTATTTTCGTTCTTGAAAATCTCCATGACGTCCGTCAAATAATACTCGCCTTGAGCATTGTCGTTTTTAATCTGATGAAGCGCATGGAATAATTCGCGGTTGTCGAAGACATAAACTCCGGTATTGATTTCCTTGACTGCCGCTTCTTCTTTTGTGGCGTCTTTTTGTTCGACGATTTTTTCAACGATTCCGATCTCGTTCCGAATGATTCGACCATATCCAAAAGGATTTTCAGCCTGCGCCGTCAAAACAGTCGCAACGGCTCCCTTTGATTTATGATATTCGAACAGTTCAGAAAACGTCTTAGCCGTAAACAGCGGCGTATCCCCGCAAGCAATCAGCGTCATTCCGTCAAGATCGCCCAAAATGCCTTCAGCCTGCAAAACGGCATGTCCCGTTCCAAGCTGTTCGGATTGCAAAGCATACTCGGTTCGATTTCCCAAAGTCTCCTTGACCTTGTCTGCCCCGTGGCCAATAATCGTTACGATTTTGTCCATCTCGTTTTTTTCGATCTGCGTCAAAACATGATCTACCATCGGTCTGCCGCAAACGGGATGCAAAACCTTGTACAACTTGGACTTCATGCGCGTTCCCTGGCCTGCTGCTAAAATAATTGCGTATTTTGCTGTCATTGTTTTACCTCTTAACTTTTTGAATGCCTATCCTGATGAATTATAATTTTCCAAAAACTCGTTCGAGATAGTTACCAGGACTGACGTGGATCGTCTTGTCCAAAGTATTGACTTTGTCGACTTTCAAAAGCGAAGTATAGTCATCAACCATGCGGTGTCCTTCAAATGATCCTTCGGCAAATACAGTGATCCCTACAAGCTCGGATTCAAATTCTTCAATCATGGACTTCATGCCGTTAACGGTTCCGCCGCCCTTCATGAAGTCATCGACGACAAGCACGTGCGAGCCGCGTTTCAAACTGCGCTTTGAAAGTTCCATCTTTTCGATTCGCTCGCTTGAACCGGATACATAATTGACCGAAACGGTTGCGCCTTCAGTAATTTTTGAATCACGTCGAACGATAACAAATGGCACGTTCAAATAACTGGACACGCTCTGCGCAATTGGAACGCCTTTTGTCGCAACCGTCATGACGGCATCGATTTGCTTGTCGATGTATTGGCGCGCGATTACGCGACCGACTTTGCGCAAAACGTCAGGACGCCCCAACAAATCGGAAAGATATACGTATCCTCCTGGAAGCAAGCGGTCTTTTTCGGACATTTCCTTTGTCATGTCACCGATAAACGCACGTGTCTCTTCTTCCGAAATGGACGGGATAAATCGCGCTCCTCCAGCTGCTCCGGGAATCGTTTCAAGGATGCCGATTCCTCTGAGCTTAAAAGTACGTTTAATGATTGCCAGATCTTCACTGATTGATGATTTTGCCGATTCATATCGTTCGGAAAAGAACGTCAGGGAAATTAAGGTATGCGGACGCTCCAAAAGGTAGCGGGTCATGTCGATTAAACGATCACTTCTTCTAGTTTTCAAACAATCTCCTCCATTGCTAAGATTTATTTACGCACAATCCATAACACCAATTATAATGCAATCGATTGTGTTTTCCCAGTTTTTACACTTCAAATTATTGCGAAAGTTCGTTTTTTAGCTAACAAAAGCCTTTATTCCACGCTTATGTCAGACACATAGTTCTAGTATTAATTAACGTTCGGTAATTTCGCAAACTATTATAGAGTATCACTGGAAGAAGTGTTCGTCAACAGTTTTATTTCACTTCGATCGCAAACGCCTCGTATGGCTTTAAAACCTTGGAACCAAGGTCGATTATGCCTTCATCATAATTGGAAATAAATGAAGTTTGTCGTCCGAATTCATCTAAATTGATTCTTCTGAATTCGTTCGTGAAGTTTGCACAGACAAGAAGCATTTGCCCTTTGTATTTTCTCAGATAAACAAACACGTCGTCCGGGACATCGTCGACCATCTCATAATCACCGTAAACCACGATGTCGTTTTTCTTTCGATAATCAATCAGTTTCTTATAGGTATAAAAAATTGAATTTTCATCTTCCAGGCACGCTTTGGCATTGATCGTTCGATAGTTGGCGTTGACGTGAAGCCACGGCGTTCCTTTGGTAAATCCGGCATTTTCGGTTCCGTCCCATTGCATCGGAGTTCTGGCATTGTCCCTTCCTTTTCTATTAATGCGGTTGATCAGTTCTTCTTTTGGAGTACCCTTTTCAATTTCTTCAAAATACATGTTTCGGCTCTCAATGTCATCGACTTCCGCAATGTCTTCAACCTTGCAGTTCGTCATCCCAAGCTCTTCGCCTTGATAAACGTACGGTGTTCCCTTCAGCAAATGCAGGACGATTGCCAGCATTTTGGCGCTTTCTACGCGATAAATCCCGTCATCTCCATATTGGGAAACTGCTCTTGGCAGATCATGGTTGTTCCAAAAAAGACTGTTCCATCCTCTGTCTTCCAGACACGTCTGCCACTTGGACAAAACATGCTTAAGTCCTAAGATGTCCAAAGGTTTCGTAAACCACTTCGGCTTTCCGTCAATCTGATCCAAAGTAGTTGCTTCAAATTGGAAAATCATGCTTAATTCATTACGTTCAGGATCTGAATAAAGCTTGGCGATGTCAGGAGTTGCCCCCCATGTTTCGCCAACGGTCAACAAATCATGATTGCCAAACGTTTTTTGATTCATTTCGTTGATGTATTCATGAAGTTTCGGTCCGTTGCTTGAAATCATCCTGTCAGGCTGTTTGCCGATCATTTCAATGACGTCCATGCGGAATCCGCCGATTCCCTTATCGATCCAAAAGTTCATCATGTCATAGACTTCTTCTCTTACTTCAGGATTTTCCCAGTTCAAATCAGGCTGTTTTGGGCTGAAAAAATGCAGATAATACTGGCCGCTTTGCTCATCATATTGCCACGCTGAACCACCAAAGCACGATTCAAGCGAATTAGGCTCGCTTCCGTCAACCGGATCTCTCCAAATATAATAGTCACGGTATTTGGAGTCTTTTGATTTTTTAGCTTCGATGAACCATGAATGTTCATCGGAAGTATGATTAACGACAAGGTCCATCACGATTCGGATGCCGCGCTTGTTTGCTTCATCGATCAATTCTTCCATGTCGCTCATCGTTCCGAACTCTTTCATAATATTCCTATAATCAGAAATATCATAGCCGTTGTCATCATTTGGCGAGCTGTAGACCGGTGAAAGCCAGATTGCACCGATTCCCAGCTTTTCGAGATAGTCCAGACGCGAAATGATTCCTTTCAGATCTCCGATTCCGTCATTATTTGAATCCTGAAAGCTGCGAGGATAAATTTGATATACGGTTACTTTTTGCCACCATTTTCTTTCCATTGTCAAACTCCTTCTTTCAAAAAATATCTCAACTATTACATTGTAAGCGCATACCACATTTTGTGCAACCGGTTTCTGCTTTTAGAGGCTTCTTTGCTTTTATTCACTTTTTTTGGATATTTTCAATAAAAAATGAATAATTAATTATTTTGTGTTGCTTTTTTTGAATATTAGCGCTATTATAAAGACATCAATTTAACGGAGGCTTATGGTTATGGAAAAAGAAAAAGTTGTTTTAGCATATTCTGGCGGTTTGGATACTTCAGTCGAAATCGCATGGCTCAAAAATAAGGGTTATGACGTTATTGCCTGCTGCATCGATGTCGGGGAAGGAAAAGACCTTGAGGAAATCAAACAAAAAGGGCTTGCCGTTGGTGCAGTCGAATCAATCGTCATCGACGCCAAAAAAGAATTCGCCGAAGAATATTGTCTGCCAGCGCTTCAAGGTCACGCGTATTATGAAAACAAGTATCCGCTTGTTTCCGCTCTTTCACGTCCGCTCATCGTCAAGCACCTGGTCGAAGTTGCCAAAAAATACGGTGCAACTGCGATTGCTCACGGATGCACCGGCAAAGGCAACGATCAGGTTCGTTTTGAAGTCGGTATTCACGCTTTAGCTCCTGAAATGAAGATTGAAGATCCGATCAGAGAGGTTCATTGGTCAAGAGAAGAAGAAATCGACTATGCCAAAGAAAACGGCATTCCGGTTCCGATTACGAAAAAGAGCCCGTACTCGATCGACGAAAACCTTTGGGGACGCGCAAACGAATGCGGCATTCTTGAAAATCCATGGAACAGCGCGCCTGAAGATGCTTACGCAAGAACAAATGCCTTGGAAGATACGCCAAACGAAGCAGACGTCATTACGCTGACGTTTGAAAACGGCGTTCCGGTCAAACTCAATGATGAAGCGCTGCAATTGGACGTTTTGATCCAAAAACTCGACAAGCTGGCCGGCAAACACGGAATCGGTCGAATCGATCACGTTGAAAACCGTCTCGTTGGCATCAAATCGCGCGAAGTCTACGAATGTCCTGCTGCTACCGTTTTAATGGCTGCACATAAAGACATCGAAGACATCACGCTTGAAAAATCTTTGGCACACTTCAAGATCTACATCGAAGACAAGTTGGCAGACGTCATCTATAACGGTCTTTGGTTCTCGCCTTTAATGAATTCTTTGCTTGCCTTCATCAAGGAAAGCCAAAAAGACGTTAACGGCACTGTGCGCGTCAAGCTTTTCAAAGGCAACGTCATTTGTGAAGGCAGAAAGTCCGCTAACTCGCTTTACGACGAAAAACTCGCAACATACACTTCCGCAGACGAATTCGATCAGGAAGCAGCCGCTGGATTCATCAAGCTTTACGGCCTGCCGACACAAGTTTATGCTCAAGTTCATCAAAAGGGTGAGAAATAATGAGTACGAAAAAACTTTGGGGCGGACGTTTTGAAGAAAGTGCCGCTGCCTGGATCGACCAATTCGGGGCATCGATTTCGTTTGATCAGCTGATGGCAAACGAAGACATCGAAGGGTCGCTTGCTCACGTCAAAATGCTTAATGAAACAGGAATCTTGACCGAACAAGAAGCAACCGAAATTGAAAACGGACTTCTTTCATTGAAGGATGATCTGTCAGCAGGAAAGCTCGAATTCTCCGACCAAAACGAAGACATTCATATGAACATCGAATCCTTGCTGACGGAAAAAATCGGACCTGTTGCCGGCAAACTGCACACGGCAAGAAGTCGCAACGATCAAGTTGCCACCGACTTCCACCTTTATGTCAAAAAAAGAACGACTGCGGTTATTTCAGAACTCAAAAAATTACAAAAGGCACTCGTTGAAAAGGCTGAAGCAAACGTCGAGACGATTATGCCGGGCTACACTCACATGCAGCATGCACAACCTATTTCCTATGCGCACTACCTGCTCGCATATTTTGAAATGTTCAAACGTGATGTCGAACGTTTCGAGTTCAATCAAAAACATACCGACGTTTCCCCTTTGGGATCATGCGCTTTGGCCGGAACGACCTGGCCCATCGACCGCTTCTTCACGGCTAAGGAGCTTGGCTTTGCAGACGTTTATGCAAATTCGCTCGATGCTGTGTCCGACCGCGATTTTGCGCTTGAATTTCTAAGCAATGCATCCATTTTGATGGTTCACCTGTCGCGACTTTGTGAAGAGCTCATCTACTGGTGTTCATACGAATTTTCATATATTGAAATGTCGGATGAATACTCAACCGGAAGTTCAATCATGCCGCAAAAAAAGAATCCTGACATGGCCGAGCTCATTCGCGGCAAATCAGGACGTGTTTTCGGAAATCTGATGGGTCTGCTGACGGTCATGAAGGGCCTCCCGCTTGCATATAACAAGGATATGCAGGAAGACAAGGAAGGCGTCTTCGATGCAGTCAAAACGATCATTCCAAGCATCAAAATCATGACGGGAATGATTGAAACCTTGACCGTCAACAAGGAAAAAATGCAAAAGGCAACCGAAGACGATTTTTCAAACGCAACCGAGCTTGCCGATTATCTGGCCGGAAAAGGCATTCCGTTCCGCCAGGCCCACGCCATCGTCGGAAACCTTGTTCTTCAAGGAATCAAATCACATGCTTGCCTTCAAGACATTCCGCTTGAAGAGTATCAGAAAATCGATCCCGAAATCGGTGAAGACGTTTATTACGACCTTCAGTCAAAAGCAGCCATCGAACGCAGAAAATCATACGGATCGACAGGTTTTGAGCAGGTTCGGCATCAGATCGAGCAAGCTAAAAACAGCCTGAACTAGTTAATTCTTCCATAACCATCAAAGAGTCGGCAATGTCGGCTCTTTTTTTGACAAGCTTAAAGAAGAATGCGACAATCATCAGTAATTATTCACAAACGACATTAGCCTGCATACCAGCCAGCAGCTATAATGTAAGTAAGGAAGTGATCCATTGAAAATTTTAATTGCCCCCGATTCATTCAAAGGATGCATGACGGCCAAAGAAGCTTGCGAGGCAATCGAAAAAGGCCTTAAAAACATCGACGCCGATGCGAAAATCGTCAAAGTCCCGATGGCAGACGGCGGTGAAGGCACTGTTCAGGCTCTGGTCGATGCTTTAAACGGAAAAATCATCACAAAGAAAGTCACCGGTCCTTTAAATAAGCCTGTGACTGCCTTTTATGGCCTGATCGAACAAAAACGTCTTGCCGTAATCGAGATGTCTGCAGCAAGCGGTATTCAATTCGTCAATCATGACACGGCTGATCCGCTGCATGCAACGACTTACGGAACGGGAGAACTTATTTTAGATGCGCTGCAGCGAGGTGCAGAAAAATTCATCATCGGTCTGGGAGGTTCTGCCACTAACGATGGCGGTGCCGGAATGGCGCAGGCGCTTGGCGTCCGTTTTTTGGACGAAAACGACCAGGAATTGCCTTTTGGCGGAATCGCGCTTGAAAAACTCGTTCGAATCGACCAAACTCAGATGTCGCCTTTGCTCGACAAAGCAACGTTTTCGATTGCATGCGACGTTTCATGTCCATTGACCGGAAAAAACGGCGCAAGCATCGTCTTCGGTCCGCAAAAAGGCGCCAATGAGACAGAAGTCAAGCTCCTTGATAATGCACTTGCTCACTATGCAGACATCGTTGCTCCCGAATTAAAAAACGCATTTGGAGCCGGGGCTGCCGGCGGATTGGGTTTTGCCATGATGGCCTTTTTAAATGCAGTGCCAAATCCAGGCGCTGATCTGGTAATTGATGCGGTCGGTCTGAACGAAAAATCATCTGATTGCGATTTGGCAATCACCGGAGAAGGAAGCATCGATTTTCAAACCGCATTCGGAAAAACGCCGATGGCCGTTACTGAATGCGTCAAGAAAAACTCGCCAAACTGTACTATCGTCGGCTTGTGCGGACATTTGGGAAAAAACGTTGACGTACTTTACGAAAAAGGCTTCGATGCTTTGTTTCCGATCGTTTCTGGTCCTCAATCGCTTGAAGAAGCAATGGAAAACGGCGAACTGAATTTGACAAGAACGGCGGAAAACGTCTTAAGGCTGATCAAGCGAACTAAATTTTCAATTTAGGCCAAAATCCTGTATAATTAAACTATCAATTCTTTACTAGGAAAGGTGAAATCGGATGGAGATCTCGGAAAAAGCACCGGCTAAATTAAATTTCAGCCTAGATACCCCATTTCGTCACCCGGACGGAAATCCCGAGTGGAAAATGGTCATGATTGCCGTTGACCTTGCCGACTACGTTCACATTAAGACCAAAACGGATTCAAAAGACATCACCGTCAGAACAGACACCGGGTTTTTGCCTTGTGATGAACGCAACCTGGCCTTTCAGGCTGCCAAAAAACTGCAGCAGCTTTTCCGCAAGAATGAAGGCGTCGAAATCACGATTGATAAAAACATTCCCGTTTCTGCCGGAATGGGCGGCGGATCATCCGATGCGGCCGCCGTTTTGCGCGGTTTGAACAAACTGTGGAACCTTAGCCTTGAAAAGAGTCAATTGGCTAAAATCGGGCTCGAGATTGATTCTGACGTTCCTTTTTGCATCTATAGCGAACCCGCGCTTGTTACCGGCAAAGGAGAAATCATTACCCCGATCGGCGATCTTGAACCAATGTGCTTAGTAATTGCCAAACCGCGCGACAGCGTCTCAACGCCGTCCATTTTGAAGAAAATCGACTATTCAAAAATCGTCCATCAAGACGTTGATGGAATTTTAAACGCAATTTCGAAACGAAACTATGCGGAGATGACCAAGAAAATGGGCAATGCGCTTGAACCGATTACGGCTAAAAGACATCCCGATATTTGGAAAATCAAGCAAAAAATGCTGAAGTTCGGTTGTGATGCAGCACAGATGAGCGGATCCGGGCCGACAGTTTTTGGCGTTTGCCGCAAATACCAGCGAGCTGTCCGCGTCTATAACGGTCTTCGCGGTTTTTGCAATGAAGTTTATATCGTCAGACCATTTTCTCTTAAAGAATAACAAAAGAAGCCAGAAAAAATGTGCCTCAAACCAAAACCAGGATAGTTTGCACTCAATTGCAAATTTCATCCTGGTTTTTTCGTAACCGGAAACCGGAATTTAAGAACGGCTCTCAAAGAACGGATTTTGCCCGCAAACCCGTCTTGACGCACAGTTTGAGCAGATGATACACGGCACTGCATTTGAAAAAACAGGTTTCCATGTCTCAAAATTGAAAAAATGCCGGACAAAACCAGTCGCAAATCGACCGCATTGTTCGGCAACCACTCCCAAAGAGAAACGTGACTTTTTTTCAAAGCCCCGTTTTATTCATACAGCATCTCCATGATTTTTTTCAAATCTCGACAATCGTATTGACCAGGCGCAGATTCTTGACCATAGCTGCCAAAAGTTGCGCAAGATCCGGTCAAAAGTCCCGCAACGCGACTGAATGACCCTAATTTTCCCATCGACATCGTAATAAGAGGAATGTTCAGATTCTCAAAAGCTTTGGCAGAAGCAAGCATCAGGTTCAAAACATCCTGGATCGACTTCGGCATCACGGCAAGTTTGGCAATATCAGCACCGCAGCTTTGCATCTCGCATAAAATCGAGATCATCTTGTCGACAGTCGGAGTCTTGTCAAAACTGTGACTGCTGACGATCGTCTTAACGCCGTGACTTTTTGCAGTCTCAAGCAGACTTTGAACCAACGGCTTTCCTTTTGAAAGTTCAATATCGCACGCATCGCATTCCCCTTCCAAAAGAAACCTGCTGACCGTTTCAGCATATTCTTCGTTTGTTCCCTCAAATTTGCCGCCGTCTTCTTTTGTTCTGATCGTAAAAATAAACGGCATGTCACCCAGCGCATTCATAAGTTTCTTTGCAACTTCCACAATCTCGGAAACGTCGTGATGCTTTTCAAACAAGTCGACTCGCCACTCTGCCAAATCACAAATTCCCTGATTAAGCTCCTTGGCCTGAGCGATAATTTCTTCTTCGGTCGCACCGGTAATCGGCACGATGATTTTGGAATCCCCGTCACCTAGTTCGACGTTTCTCAGCCTAACCGTTTTCACATTTTCACCTCATCAAAAACCTGTTTTTTCACATATTCAATCGGCATCTTTTGATTGCACCACAATTCAAACGCAGCCGCCCCCTGATTCAAAACCATGCCCAAGCCGTTAATCACGTGCCTGACGTTCGCTTTTTTCGCAACCTTCATCAGTTTGGTAGTCCTCGGTGCGTACACGATATCACATACCGCCATGTCTTCGTGAAACCATGCAGGATCCTCAATAAGACTCATTTCTTCCATCGGAGCCATTCCGACGCTTGTCGCATCGCAATAAACATCCGCAGTTTCCAAAGATTTCCTGAAATCATCCTTATCGTTCAGGTCATGCATCGTTACTTTGCAATCAGTTTTTTGATTGATTTTTTCGGACAATATTCTAGCATTTTCAAACCTGGCGTTTTTGCGATTGAAGAATGCAATTTCAGAAAACCCATCCAATGCGGCCTGAGTTGCAATTGCAGTACCTGCTCCGCCGGCACCGGCCAAAACGAGCTTTTTGCCCTTAACTTCGATTCCTTCGTCAATCAGAGACTGAACAAAACCGATCCCATCCGTATTATGTCCGGTCAAAATGCCGTCATCGTTGACGATCGTATTGACCGCCTGGATGATTTCGGCAGCCGGCGACAGTTTGTCCATGTACTGGACGACCGCCCTTTTATTTGGCATCGAAACGTTTGCCCCGCGCATCTTGAGTACCTTGATCGCATCAACCGCGCCTTTAATCGTGTCAGTATCAACGTCAAAACTCAAATACGCATAATTGATCCCGAGCTTGTCAAATGCAGCGTTGTGCATCGCCGGTGAGATCGAATGGCGGCAAGGGCTTGCCAAAAGTCCCAAAAGCACTGTATTTGCATCGATCATACGTGACATCCAAACACCCCCGAAGTATTTTGAAAAGATTCCATTTCCATGTCATCTTTTCAGAATTTTATATGTTGAATTTAATAATCAATAGTAATTAAATTAAACCACCATTAGAACGATTAGTCAAATCAAATGAAAACGTGCTTTTCATCCAAAAACGTTTCTGATGACTGCAAGATTAATGCAAAAATATGCAAAAATATGCATCAATATGTTAGAATCTATATATAATAAGGTTTTTGGGAGAATTTTTATGGACGAACGAAAAAACAAAGACAGGATCATGCAGGCTGCAACAGACCTTTTCCAGGAAAAGGGGCCTAAATTTACGATGGATGAACTTGCATCAGCTCTTAAAATGAGCAAAAAGACATTGTACGTTTATTTTACTGATAAAGAAGATCTTTTCCATCATGCGGTTGATCACATTTTTGACAGCATTACCGATGCCAAATCAAAAATCATTGCCGACGAAACGATTGAACTCAGGGAGAAAATCATCGAAACGCTGCAGGTGTTGCCAAGGCAGTACAAACATGTTGATTTTAGGCAGCTGTATATGCTGAAAGACAAATATCCAAGAGTTTACGAACATCTTTCCAAACGTTTGGAATCAAACTGGGAAACAACGATTGAACTTCTTGAAGAAGGACAAAGAGCACATGTCTTGCGTGATTTTTCAATTCCCGTTTTCAAAACGATATATGCATCAACGCTTGAACATTTTTTTGAGAGCGACGTTTTAAAAGCTAATCACATATCTTACCCCGATGCTTTAAGGGAAGTCGTCGAAATCATCATGAACGGAATTTCTGAATAAACAAGAAAGAGGCATAGTTTTTTACTAGCCTCTTTTTTAATTGGAACCATTGTTTTGCGATCCTATTTTAGCTTTAATTCATAATTCTTTGTGTTATACTGAACAAAACATCTATTTTTCGAACGGAGGAATTCTCTATGCCAAAAATTTCAAAAAACAACGTCAATCTTCAAAAAACAGGACGCGTTGTCGAATACGCTTTCAATAAGGCCTATGACGTTACAAAAGACGTCAATTTTATCTCACGTTTTGAAAATGCAGACGTTTATGGCGACTTTGTCGATGAAACTCTTGCAAGCGCAATCATGGTCAATCAATACCCCCTCATGGTTTACGGAAAAAAACTTTCAATGGGCGGCGTAGGCTATGTCTCAAGTCTTCCCGAATACCGCGGAAACGGCGGAATCTCGCGCTTGATGAAAGAAATACTTGCCGATCTTCACGAACAAGGGACTGCCGTTTCAAATCTTGCCCCGTTTTCTGAACGCTTCTACCGTCATTTTGGCTATGAAAATACCATCAGTCAAAAAAAATACGATATAACCCCGGCCGCCTTTTCGAACCTGATCAGAGAAAAAGGCGGCTTGATAAAACGCGGTGCTTTTGCCGATGAGGAAATAAGCGCTGCCGTTATCAGCCTTCACGATGCAGTTTTAAAGGAAAACGAGCGCAATACCATCATTCGCGAAAAATGGTGGTGGAACCGACTCGATACTTATTATGCAAACAGGAACATCGCCGTTTGCTACGAAAATGAAAAACCAACAGGCTATCTGATCTACCGCATCAACGGGCTGGAATTTATCATTGACGAATTCGTCCACAAAACGCCGATCTCGTTCAAAAGACTCCTCAATTTCGTCGGAACGCACAACGGGCAGTGCACTTCGTTCTCATACGCTGCACCCGTTCACGAAAATATCGAAGAAGCTTTCACGGAGCACGAAGGAATTACGGTGACGCTCGTTCCTTACATGATGAGCCGCATTATCGAAGTCAAGAAACTTTTGGACTGCTTGCCGATTGATGCGAACATCGTTCTTGGCGTGCAAGAAGACGACCTTTGCCCATGGAACGTCGGAAATTGGGTCAAGGATTCCGCAGAAGGCTGGCATAAAACCGACGAAGTACCTGATATTTCGGGACCGATAACGGCTTTTTCACAACTTTTGCTAGGTGAATCACCACTTGAAACCATGCTGTCATCAGGCAAACTTTCCGGTAAAAAAATGAAAGAATTTGAAAAATTAAACGGAAAAGTTTCGTTTTACGATTATTTCTAAAATCGTGAAATGACTAAAAAGTCCTTAGCGTTAAGCTTTAACGCTAGGACTTTTTTTATAAGTTCGTAACTCATCGAAAACTAACTGAATTTTTTTATGAATTTTTCAAGAATGGGTAGCGTTTTCAAAGAAATGATGTTATACTAAGCGTGTTGATTGGTATAGACCAATGCAAACAGAGTGGCCCGCTCAATTATCGTTATGTCACTTGGCCTTTATACAAAGGGGTTGAAATTTTATACAAAAATTTGTTAATTTTATGGAAAAGCACTTTATTCCGGTCGCAGCCAAAGTCGGCAACCAAAGACATCTGATTGCTATTCGTGATTCGTTCATGGTCACAATGCCGCTGATGATTCTTGGCGCTTTGGCAGTCATGATCAACAACCTTCCGATTCCTGGATTCCAAAAACTTATGAATTCCATCTTCGGAGGTTCGGCTTGGCAAGGTTTCGGCGCAGCAGTTTGGAACGGAACTTTCGGCGTCTTGTCCGTTTTCATTGCCTTCCTTGTTGCTTATAACCATTGCAGGCGGAATTTTGGCCGCCGTAAATATCGTTGTCTCCGTTCTTATCTATGCGCCTTTCGTAATCATGGCAACCATTCAAGAACAGAAGAAAGCTGAAGTATAACTTAACTCAAAAACGAAAAGGGTGTGATCATCAGTGAAACGTGAAATCGGAATTTCCATCTATCCGGACCACAGTGATCCGAAAAAAGATGAGGAATATTTGAAAAAGGCTGCTTCTTTAGGCTTTTCAAGACTTTTTATGAGTATGCTTGAAGTCAGCGACGGAAAAAAGGCAGTTGAAGCGAAATTTAAAAAAATCATCGCGCTTGCTTCCGATCTTGGATTTGAAACAATTTTGGATATTTCCCCGGCAGTCTTCAATGAACTCGAAATATCCTATGACGATCTGAGCTTTTTTAGGGAATTGGGTGCAGACGGAATCAGACTTGATGAAGGCTTTGATGGCAATAAGGAAGCTCTTTTATCCTATAATCCATACAACCTTGCCATCGAGCTCAACATGAGCAACGACGTCAAATACCTTGACAATATTCTGTCATACGAAGCAAACGAACCTTATATTTACGGATGTCATAATTTTTATCCGCAAAGAGGCTCCGGGCTGCCTTATGAATTTTTCGTAAAATGCAGCAAACGTTTCAAAAAAGCCGGAATCAAAACGGCCGCATTCATTACCAGTCAGCAGGCCTCAGGCGGCCCGTGGGACGTTAATGACGGGCTCCCGACGCTTGAAATGCATCGTGATCTGCCAATCGAAGTCCAAGCAAAACATCTTTTTGCCACAAACTTGATTGATACCGGCATCATCGGCAATGCATATGCTTCAGATGATGAACTCAACGCGGTTGCAAACATTGATCCGTATCGTTTGACATATTCAATCGATTATCTTGAAAAAGCTTCACCGCTTGAAAAAGAAATCTGCCAGGACAACATGCATATGCGACGCGGAGACATTACCGATCTGACTGCTCGCTCAACTCAGGTCAGAGTCAAATACCACGATCGCAAAAATCCGCCGCATGATAACGATCATGAATTCTCGCGAGGAGACGTCGTCATCGGAAATGACGATTTCGGAAAATACAAAAACGAACTTCAAATCGTGCTGAAACCGCACAAAGATTCTCGCAAGAATCTGGTCGGAAAGATTCGTCCTGAAGAACTTCCGCTGCTCGAATTTTTAACGCCATGGAAGAAATTCTGGCTTAGCGATAATCAATAAATCACGCCAAAGAACCTCTCATCTGATTGATGAGAGGTTCTTTTGAGCATAAAAAAAGACGCTGCGCCTCAAAACAGACGCAGCGTTTATTTTCATTATTATCGATTAGCCTTAGATTTCGGAGGCAAAATCAAGTTTAATGTTGTTGGTTAAAACATCCGTATAACTGTAGGATACGCGTTCAACCGAATTTTTCCCGTCGTCGTCAAGTTCGACGATGAATATTGCCGGAAACGTTTCTTTCAGGACACCGTGGCACTTGTTCACCTTCTTACGTCCGATATGAGACGTAATCGTCAAACTGGCACCAATACAACTATCAAGTTTATTCTTAATATCAGCTAATCTATTTGGCATGACTTCACCCTCCCGTGAAACAATTATAACATAGTTTCACAGCAAAAGCAATATTATACCACATCACTAAAACGACTTCAATAAATTATTTATAATTTTAATTTAGTTTTTCTGCAAACAAATTGTCAGCAAGACGCACCATCTGCGAAATGCTCAGGCGTTCAGCCCGTACAGACTTTTCTATCTCGGCATTTTTAAGAGCATGTTCAAGTTTTTCCTTTGTCGAAGGATCTTTGCCGTACAACCCTTGCAGATTGTTCCACAGACTCTTCCTTCTATGAAGAAAAATTCCCTTGACCATCTTTTTAAAAAACGGTTCATCAACCGGAACATCCGGCTTTTCATCTTTACGATTTAAAGCAATGATTGCCGAGTCGACTTTTGGCTGCGGCATGAACACTGTTTTCGGCACGATAAATGCAATTTTGGCATCCATTTCATACTGAACGGCGACAGAAAGGGAACCATAGTCCTTTGTCCCCGGTTGGGCTGCCAGACGATCAGCAACTTCTTTTTGCATCATGACGACGATCGTTTCGAAATCAACGTCAACATCAAGCAGATGCATGACGATCGGCGTCGTTATATAATACGGTAAATTGGCAACCAGCTTGATTTTGTGCCTGCCGTCAAAATTTTGGGCGATAAGTTCTTTCAAATCGGCTTTTAAAACGTCCTGCTCCACGATCTTAACGTTATCGTAAGGCGAAAGCGTTTCAGAAAGAACGGGTATCAGTCGCGAATCAATTTCCAAAGCCATCACTTGATGTGCGCTTTTGGCAAGCTGTTCCGTCAATGCCCCGATTCCCGGGCCGATTTCGATCACGTCGTCTTCTTCTCCGACCTCTGCCGCAACGACAATCTTTTTTAAAATATTCAAGTCGGTCAAAAAATTTTGCCCGAGACTCTTTTTAAAGGTCAGGCCATATGTTTCCATAATGGCGCGCGTCCTTGCTTTCGAAGCTATTTCAGGTAATTCGTTGCTCATTTCACTTCTCCTCTTCAAGATGTTTCAATGCTTCTTCAAATTCTTCCTGGGTAATCTGAAAAAGGTTCAGTCGTTTTTGCAGCTGCTTTCCGTTTACGTACCCGATTCTCAGATATTCGCATAATCGTCTTCTGCGCTCTTTGGCTCCTGCCCCGTCGATCAAACCTGCCGAAAACAGATCCGATCTTGTAATCGTCTCTTCAGCATCAGGTTCTTCGGTATAAAGATTGCGCAATGCTTCTCGAATCGCTTCCGGAGAGGCGTGTTCGACCCCAAGGCTTCCTTTATGGTCGGGCACTGCGTCGCGCCTGTTTAAAAACGCGTGTTTCACTCCCGGAACTGCTTCTTGAATAATTTTTCTGATTTTTTCACCTGAAAAATCCGGATCGGTAAACACGATTACGCCGCGTTTTTCCTGCAATTCTTCAATTTGCTCCAGCGTTTCGTCGCTGATTGCGGATCCTCTTGTTTCAAGCGTGTCCGCGTTTACCGCCATATTGATTCTTTTCGTATCGTCCTTTCCTTCAACGACGATAACTTCTCTGATTTTCATTTTATCCATTGATTCTCAAGACCCTCTTCGTATTCTCATAAGTTTTTTCGGCCAGATCTTCTGCCGAAATTCTCAACTCTTTGGCAATGAACTCAAGCGTATAACGCGTCATCAAGGGCTCATTCATCTTCCCGCGAAACGGCATCGGAGTCAGATACGGCGCATCGGTTTCAACCAGCATTCTGTCAAGCGGCGTGCGTTTGATTGCTTCTCTGACTTCTGATGCGTTCCCAAAAGTGCATACCCCGCTATAAGAAAGCATAAAGCCCAAATCAAGAAATTTCTCTGCCCAAGCCGCATTACCGTTAAAACTGTGCATGATTCCGCCGTTTTTGGCCGCATCGGTTTTCTTTAAAATTTCATAACAGTCTTCGATCGAATCGCGATTGTGAATCGATATCGGCAAATGCAGAGCCTGAGCCAATTCAATTTGACGATTCAAGGCTTCAAACTGGGCTTTCTTTGGCGTGGCGCAATGGTAATCAAGCCCGATTTCTCCGACGGCAACCATTTTAGGATGACTCAAATATTGCTTCATTGCAAGCTCATAATCATGATCGTAAAGCTGCGCATTTTCCGGATGACAGCCAATTGCGCCATAGACTTCAGGAAATTTTTCCAACAGTTCCATTAACTTGTCAGCACTTTCCTGATCATATGCCAATACCAGCATCATGTTCACGTCAAGCGCTCTTGCACGCCAAACGACATCCGGCAAATCATTTGCAAATTCTTTTGAATTAATATGCGTATGCGAATCAAATATGTTCATTTGCCTGTCCTTTCTCGTAAAATCTTATCACTTAATTATATCTTAAATCACTCAGTTAATGAAGTTTAACAAAAAAGACCGGACAATCCCGGTCTTTTGATTATTTAAGATTTTAGCCAACGAGCGATCCGGCCGGAATTTCATCAGGCACGGTGATCAGTTTGACTGTCTTGCCTTCATCATATTCGCCCGACAAGAGCATCCCCTGGCTGACCTGTCCCATCATCATGCGCGGCTGAAGGTTGGTTACGGCAATGACCTTTTTGCCGATGAGTTCTTCCGGATTCGGATACCACTTGGCAATTCCGGAAAGAATCTGGCGATCGCCGTCATCGCCTGCATCCAGACGGAATTTAAGCAGCTTGTCAGATCCTTCGACTTTTGAGACTTCTTTGATTTCGGCAACTTTGAGTTCTACTTTGTCAAATTTGTCAAAACGAATTTCCTTTTTCGTCAAATTCAGAGTCGTTGTTTCCGGATTGAACGCCTTGGCAGCTTTTTCAGCCATTGCCTTGCGACCCTTGGCCTTTTCGTTTTTGGACATCCTCGACTTGATATATTCGATTTCTTCTTCAACGTCAAGACGAGGGAAAATCGGCGTTCCTTTTTCGACAACCTTGATCCCGGATGGGAATGCAAAGAAATCCAATCCTTTGATATCCATGTTTTCTTCAGGCAATCCGAGTTGTTCGAACATCTTCTTTGGCGCATGCGTCATCACCGGTTGGAGTAAAATGGCAATCACGCGCAAACTTGCGGCAAGGTGCGCCAAAACGCTGTCGAGTTCATTGGCTTTTGATTCATCTTTTGCCAATGCCCATGGTTCGGTTTCATCGATGTATTTGTTCGTCCTGGAGACAAACTTCCAAAGCTTCTCCAAAGCAACCGTAAAGTGTGCTTGTTCGAGTTCGGATTCGTAACCCTTCAGTGCTTCTTCAAAGGCATCTTCAAGGCTCTTGTCAAATGCAGTGACTCCTGAAACGAGCTCAGGCACGTTGCCGCCACGATACTTGTTGATCATCGCAACCGTCCGGTTGAGCAAGTTTCCAAGATCGTTGGCCAAGTCGTAGTTGACGCGATTTACGAAATCTTCCGGCGTGAAGATGCCATCGTTTCCATAAGGAACGGCTCTGATGAGATAATAGCGCAAAGCATCCAGGCCATAGCGTTCCACAATCATTTCAGGATAAACGACGTTTCCTTTCGACTTGGACATCTTGCCGTCTTTCATAAGCAGCCAGCCGTGTCCCAAAACATGTTTTGGCAACGGCAAATCAAGCGCCATCAAAATAATCGGCCAGTAGATCGTATGGAATCGAACGATTTCCTTGCCGACCATATGAACGTCGGCCGGCCAGTACTTGTTGAACAATGAATCATCATCGGACCCGTATCCGAGTGCCGTAATATAGTTGCACAAAGCATCGATCCAAACATAGATGACGTGCTTTGGATTGCTTGGAACCGGAACGCCCCAATTGAAACTTGTCCGCGTCAGCGCAAGATCCTCAAGTCCTGGATTGATAAAGTTGTTCAGCATTTCGTTCTTGCGCGTTTCCGGCATGATGAAGTCAGGATGCTCATTGTAATACTCGACCAAACGATCGGCATATTTGCTCATCTTGAAGAAGTAGCAGTCTTCTTCGACAAGTTCGACTTCGTGACCGGAAGGAGCCTTGCCGCCGATCATCTTGCCGTTTTCATCACGATAAACTTCGGCCAGTTGCGATTCGGTAAAGTATTCTTCATCAGAAACGGAGTACCAGCCCTTGTATTTTCCAAGATAGATGTCGCCTTTTTTAAGCAGTTTCTCAAAAATTTGCTCAACTGCTTTGACGTGGTAATCATCAGTCGTGCGAATAAACTTATCATTGCTGATTTCAAGCTGTTTCCAAAGTTTCTTGATTGATTCCGCCATGCTGTCAACGTATTCTTGAGGAGTCATATTTAATTCTTCAGCTTTTTCTTCAATTTTCAGACCATGCTCATCGGTTCCCGTCAAGAAGAAAACGTCAAATCCTTGCAGACGCTTGTAGCGAGCCAAAACGTCACACGCAATCGTCGTATACGAGTTGCCGATGTGGAGCTTGCCAGACGGATAATAAATCGGTGTTGTAATATAGAATGTTGGTTTTTCAGCCATTGTCATTCATGTCCCTTCCAAACAATTTTTAAATATCATTTTCTAATTAAAATTTCAGATAATACAAGTATAACATAGAATAAGCTAGAATTTATATGTTATTTTTTGTCCAGCGAATCAAGCCACCTGATCATGATTTCGGCGACCTTTTCTTGTTGCTGCTGCGTTGAAATTCTCGCCTTGTTGTCGCCTTTTTGCGTCGTATATGCGCCGAATCCCGAGTGATTTCCGCCTTGAATGACTTCCTTCACTGCATTTCCAGGCAAAAAACGGTTGTTTTCCTTCAAGCGCTCCTTCCTGATGACGCCGTCACGACTGGCCGTAATCTGCAATACGGGGATTCCGGTCTTCGACAGATCTCCCTTTTCATCAGCATAGCTTGCCATCAAAAAAACGCCTTTCAAATTCTTCTGGTGTTTCCTTTCGGCGGCATATCTGGCTGCGCACACCCCGCCAAGCGAGTGGCCACCAATCACGTAGCCGCCTTTTTTGTCGATCTGGTCCGCTCGATTGACTGAAAGCAATGCAAAATCCAGCGGAAAATGCGCAATCGCTACCGGATAGCCGTTTTCAGAAACTTTTTTTGCCCAAACGCCGTAACTTTCAGGTTCAACCAATGCCCCCGGATAAAAAATGACGAGAGGCTTTTTGCTTCCTTCAAAATACGTGAAATTCTTCTTTGCCTTTGCGCTTTTTACGGCATCTCTGGCCTGCATTTCAGGATAGTAGACTTGATTTTTCAGCGACAGCAATATCAAACAGACGATTGCAAAAATCAGTCCGCCGATCGTTAAACGTTTTCTGCTCTTTTCGGACATGTTATTCCTCACTTCTTTAAATCGACTTCTTCAAAAACTTCTTTGGCATCCCCGATGATCAACTCTGCATTTTCAGGCAGCGGAATCTTCTCCTTGTTGACTGCCACGATTTTCGCATCCTTTGAAGCGTATTCAATCAGGCCGGCAAAAGGATACACCGCAAGGGACGTGCCACAAACGACGATAAGGTCCGCATTCGAAACGATTTCGACTGCTCTTTCCAAAACCTCTCTTCTGATCGGTTCTTCGTAAAGCACGATGTCGGTTCTCAAAATACCGCCGCAACCTTCATGATGCATGTCTTCCAAGTACTTTGACCACTCAATGCTTCGTCCGCATTTTTGGCAAAACACGCGATACAGGCTTCCGTGAAACCCAACCAGGTCATTTTGAGGCGTCCCCGCTTTTGAATGCAGCCCGTCAACGTTTTGCGTAATGACGCAAGCGTTCTTTTCTTTGGCAAAAAGTGCCATTTTTTCGTGAATCACGTTCGGCTTTGCCTGCGGATAAAACATCTTTTCCTTGACAAACTGATAATGACGCTCGGGTTCTTTTCTCAAGCAGGTTGCGCTGAGCAAATATTCCGGCGTCTGTCCGTCAGAATAAAGTCCGTTTTTCGAACGATAGTCAGGAATTCCTGAAGCAGTCGAAACGCCGGCCCCTGTCAAGAAAACGATGCGCGAAAAAGAGTTCAACAGTTCATTCAGTTCACTCATCGCGGTTTTCCCTCATTTCTTTTAAAATCTCCTTGGCATGGACCGAGTCGCGCACTTTTCCTTTTTCCATCTCTTTGACCAGGATCTTTGTTTCATCAGCCGTTGCGCCGACGCTTTTAGCCAATGATTTAAGCTGCAGCCGCATATGACCTTTTTGGATGCCGTCGGTCACTAATGCATAAAGCGCCGCCAGATTTTGCGCAAGCCCCAAAGAACAAACGATTTCTCCGAGCGTTTTGGCATCTGCATTTTGCAAGATCTGCCGATTGACAGAAACGATCGGCACGATCGAAATCGAACCGCCAACCGATCCGAGCGCAAGCGGCAGCGTCAGTTCTCCTTCAAGGACTTGCTTTTTTTCGTCATAATTCCACGTTGAAAGTCCGCGATATCTTCCGCTTCTGGCAGCATAAGCGTGCGCTCCTGCTTCAACTGCGCGCCAATCGTTTCCGCTGGCCAAAACACAAGCATCGATGCCGTTCATGATGCCTTTGTTATGAGTTGCGGCACGATAAGGATCAAGTTGCGCCACCCTGCTGGCCTGGGCAATTTTTCTGGCAATCTCGCATCCTTCAACGCCGTTTTTGGCCAACGTCTCGACACCAATGCTGCATTTGGCAGAAACAAGCGAATCCGTTGCATAATTTGACAAAATTGCAAACAAGACGTCTGCTTTGAGCTTTGCTTTCAAAAATTCCGCCGTTGCTTCAAGCATCGTGTTCAGCATGTTTGCTCCCATTGCTTCCCTGACGTCTACCGCCAAATACAGTGCCAGCAAATCATCCGCAAGAATTTTGACTTTGACGAATCGTGCTCCGCCGCCGCGCCGGACGATCGAAGGATGCGCATCGTTTGCAACTTTCAAAATGTCTTTTTCAAGCAGTTCCAATTCTTTTTGCATTTCAGAGACATCGCTGACGTTTTCCAAAACAACCTGGCCAATCATCAGCCGGCTTTTGGTCTCAGCCTTAAACCCGCCTGATTTTTTGACGATCGAACCGCCGTGACTTGCAGCAGCAATCACGGAAGGCTCCTCGGTTGCCATCGGAACCAGATATTCGATTCCGTTGACGACCAGATTAAGTGCCACCCCTTCAGGAAGATGATACTCCGAAATGAAGTTTTCAATCATCGTTTCGCCAAGTTCCGGGTTTTTGGCACCGTCTTTTAAAATTTTGACCTGTTCATCGGAAATCGTATGCTTATTTAAAATCTCGAGTCGTTCATGCCACGTTTTGCGATAGTATTTTTCGAATCCTTGCATTTGATTGCCCCCTGTCCTTCGATTATTATATAATATTGTCGAGTCAGTTCATAGTTTCGGAGGAATTTAAATGAAGCCAAAAAAAATCCTGGCGGCACTCTTTGCTGCATTTTTTATCATGCTTTTTCCAGGCAACGCCAATGCAAGCATGACGGTCGGCATCTTGAAAGACAACGCCCCTTACAGCACCTTTTACCATCGAAAAGCCCGTGGACTGGAGCCGGAACTTGCCAGAAAAATGACGGACGACTCCGTCATATTCAAGGCATATGATACCAGAAAACAACTCGAATCGGCATTGAAGAAACGCCGAATTCAAATCGCATTCGGTTCGATCGATGCATTTAACGTCAACCAGGACGTTTTTGACGTTTCAGAACCGTATCTTTACGAACCAAACGTCCTGTTCAGGCGATCCGACGGCAAAAAGAAAACGATCAAAAAACTTGCGAACAAGCCGGTCGGAATGCTTAAAGACGGTAATCAGACCTATCTTTTAAAAAACGTGCTTCTTAAGCCGCGTTATTTCAAAAACATCAAAACCATGGACAAAGCTCTCACAGACGGAAAAATTTATGCTGCGATTTTGAGCGACTACGACTATTCGAATTATCTTAAAGATCACCCTGAACACGTCAAAGCCGCTGATGCGACAAATGATGAACAAACGGCAGAGCTTTTCGTCAAAATCAGCGATCCGGCCATTACCTCGTCGCAGTTTGTCGCAGTTACGTACAAAAATGAAAAACTTTTGACAAAAATCAACAGCGCCATCGTTTCCATGCATGATGACGGCACGCTCCAGGAACTGTCGCAAAAATACCTGAGCAAAGACATCTCATTGCAATAAATTTTTGCTTTTTGGAAGACCGCAGCTAAGGTTGCGGTTTTTTTTTGCGTTGAATCAGGTTATTCAACTTTTCGTTAAGGAAAATTCAGTGCTGGCAGCAAGCACTGCCTCAAAACGTTTCGAATTTCTTGCGGTGTCTCTGCGGTTTACGGGCAAATATCAGAAAAAGGCATTTTGCCCGTAATCATTCCTTGGCGCGCGGTCCCGAAAGTAGACAAAAACCGGGGTGAATATGTGATTTTTGTCTACCGGACACTTCAAAAACGGGGTGCGCGATCCTGAAAGTAGACAAAAAACGAGGTGAATATGTGATTTTTGTCTACCCGACACTTCAAATTCGGGGCCGTAACCGAAGTCAGATGCAGCGATTGAGCGGATGCTGCGCAGCTCTGCATTTGGCAAAAAGAGCCCCATGTATCAAAATTAAAAAATACCGAACAAAGTCAGGCGCAATTTGACTTTGTTCGGCATTTAATTCAATTCAAGAAGTGAAACGGAATTTTCCCCGTCTCTCTTAGTTTATTTTCTCTTAAGCATCGAATACAAGACGCCTTCTCTTACGCCCGACTCGGAAAAAATTATTTCCGGCGTCTGCAGGTACTCGATCAAAAACATGATTGGCGAAAGTCCCGCAATGATAATATCGGCGCGTTCAGCTTCCGGGCCTAAAATATCCGCACGCTCTTTGCGATCCATTCCGAGCCATTCCGTATAGGTTTCGATAAAGGAATATGCTGACATCGAAACTCCATGGATATTTTCAAGATCCTTTCTTCCCAAGCGCATCAATTCTTTTCTGGCAACGGTTCTGTTGGCCCCGCCAAGCAAAACCAACGGAAGCTTTGTTCCTTGCAAAAGCCACGGAAGCTGTCTGAACTTGTACAAAACGAATCGATAGAATTTGAAAAGATCCTGCGCCGAAATTTTATCATGAGCATTGAATTTTTCAGCAAGACTGACTGCACCATATGGTATCGATACATAACTGACGGCCTCTTTGTCAACAACAACGGCCAGCTCAAAGCTTCCGCCGCCCATGTCGCAAATAACGCAATCCCTGACGTTCAGCGAATTAATCACTCCAACGTAGTCATAATAGGCTTCGGCGCTTCCGGAAAGCACCTCAATGTCAACCCCGGTCAATTCCTTGACGCGTTCCAGAAATTCAAGGCTGTTTTCAGCCGAACGCACTGCGGCCGTGGCAATCCCGCGAACCGTCAGATTGGGCATGTTTTGATATTCTTTTTGAAAATCTCGCAAGGCATTCAATGTTCGCTCAATCGCCTTGTCTTCAAGCTTCTTCGTGCCGCTTGCACCCATGCCTTCTGCCATCCGCGTCATCTGCTTCATCCGCTTGACTTCCGTAAAATTGCCCTTGTCATCCACCTGGTTGATCGACATTCGCGTCGAATTCGAGCCAAGATCAAGCATGACCAAATTTTTCATTACTTGTCCCTGCCTTTACTTCAAAATATCAAAATAATTGACGCCGATTGCGGCACGAACTTCTTCAAGCGTCTGATTGGCAACTTCATTTGCCTTGTCGCTGCCATCTTTCAGCATTTGGTAAACGGCAGGAATATCTTTTTCAAACTCTGCTCTGCGCTCGCGAATCGGTCCGAGTTCTGCTTCCAAAACCTCATTTAAGTAACGTTTGATTTTGACGTCGCCTAAACCGCCAGCCTGATAGCGTTCCTTCAAGTCGGCAACATGTTCTTTGTCGGAGTCGAAAATGTCAAGATAAGTAAAGACCATGTTTCCTTCAACTTGACCGGGATCTTCAACATGAATGTGATTCGGGTCCGTGTACATCGACATGACTTTCTTCTTCAACGTATCCGCATCGTCAGACAGATAGATGCAGTTACCAAGTGATTTGCTCATCTTGGCATTGCCGTCAAGTCCAGGCAAACGTCCGCTGCCTTTCTTCGGGAAAACTCCTTCAGGTTCAACCAAGACTTCGCCATAGATCGAATTAAAACTGCGCACGATTTCTCTTGCCTGTTCAAGCATCGGCTCCTGATCATCGCCAACAGGAACATATTTGGCTTTAAACGCGGTAATGTCTGCTGTTTGACTGACAGGGTAAGTAAAGAAGCCAGCAGGAATCGAACGTTCAAAATTCTTTTGCTGAATTTCTGCCTTAACGGTCGGATTGCGCTCAAGACGAGACACCGTCACCAAATTGAGATAATACAAATTAAGTTCTGCAAGCGCCGGAATCTGCGATTGAACGAAAATCGTCGATTTCTTCGGATCAAGTCCGGCGGCAAGATAATCAAGCGCAACCTGAATCAGCGAATTTTTGATTTTTTCCGGGTCGCGAGCATTGTCGGTCAAGGCCTGCTGATCGGCAATCATGATGTACGGAGTGTATTTCCCCGTATTTTGCATCTCAACGCGGTTCTTAAGCGAGCCGACGTAATGCCCGATGTGAAGTTTTCCCGTTGGACGGTCGCCCGTCAAAATAATATTGTTTTCCATTACGAAACATCCTTTCCGTCTTCGGCATATGCAAAAAAACCCGCCCTAATCCAAAAGGAATAGGACGAGTTACCGTGGTGCCACCTATTTTGCAATAATGCCGCTCTTTTTGTTATTCAACTATCGTCTCTCAAAGCCCCACTTCGGGTCATCGCTGCGCATCTCAGCCAAAAGCGCATCTCTGTCTTTGACTCCCCTACTATTTCTTCTCATTGAAACATCAACTAAATTTTAATCAAAAAAATCAAAATTGTAAAGACATTATTCAACATCCCCGCCTGATTTGAAGCGCCAAACAAACGTCGTTCCGATAACGGCGCAAACTGCGGCCAAAATCATTCCAAATGCTTCGCCAAGCGGAAAATCGCCTTGCTTGTTTTCGGATTTTTTCTTGACGGTCACTGCCTGCTTAGGCGCAATCTCATGCTGCCTGTCAGATTCGCCTGAATTTTTGCCTGCGGATTTTCTGGAAAATACAGGATTCTTATTTTCGCCAGGTTTTGGCCAAGTTACCACGCTGTTGCCGATTTTTGTCGTCAAGATCTTGTTTTCATGCTGATAAAGCAGCTGCTTTGGAGCATTTGTGGGATGATTGATCAAATAGCGTTTCAAATTAAGCTGTGCCTGCCGGTACATGTCCCGATACTTTGCAGCGAGATCTTGCAGAAGTTTTTGGTCATCAGCTTTTAATTTATCCAAAGCTGCCTTGTTTTTGGCAATCAATTCGGCCAATTTTTGCTTATTTTGATTGATCAGATTCTGAAGTTCTTCAGCAAGTCGCTGTTCCAATTGCTTTTGCTGATCAGCCAATTCCTGTGCAAGCTTTGCGTAATCATCTTCCTGCTTTTGTTTAAAATTCTGAAGATCTTTGTCGGCTTGTTCGATTTTTTCGTTCAATTCGGCCAGCCTGTCCTGATAATCGCTTGCATCCTTGTCAAGTTCTTCAATTTCTTTTTTCAATTCCGCAACTTTTTCATCATGTTCGCTCGTTGCCTTTTCCAAATCGGCAGCTTGTCGTTGTTTCAAATCATCAAGTTTTTTTTGCGCATCTTTTTGAAAATTATTGATTTTTTTAATGTTGTCGGCTTTTTTTAAAGCCTCGGCATCGGCATTCTTCTTTTCAAGCACTGCTTCTTCCGCCTGATTTTTCTTAAGCAGCGCTTCCTCCTTGTTTGCTGACACGGCCTTTTGATTGTTGTAGCTGAAGTTGAAACTGTTTTTCAATGAAAAAAGCGAATCGTTCGATTCGACGTTCAAATCAAATTCGTTGTCCGCATGAACAGTCGTAGGCTTCGCAAAAGCAAACGAAACCATCGCTCCAAGGCAAAACGGTGCCAACAGATATTTTTTTCTCACTCGATCACGCCCCTTCACTCCTCAAGTAACATATATTATAATTTTAACACACAGTTCATATTGTTTGCACTTTCAGAACGCTCAATTATAATTAAATCAATGAAAGAAGGTGACTTCAATCAGCCAAATCGACAAACATTTAAAAAAAGAATTTGAAGACTGGGAAAAAATCCAGCAAAAAGAACTAGGCAAACTGATTTCAGCCAAAAGACACCTTTGCGTAAATATCGGTGCCTACCTGCTGATTTCCGTCATTGAAGGCATTCTGTCTTCAATCAGCGGCTCACAGACGTTAAAGGCCGATGCCTTCAACAATCTTTCGGGAATCATCTCAACCGTGCTTTTGATCATCGGCATTCACATTGCCTCAGATATTGATGACGACGACATCGCCGGAATCCCGCTTCCAAAAATTTCGCTGCGAAAAACAGGCAACGATCAGCGTATTCAATTTACGCGTTGGCGTTACGAAACAATTTTCACGCTCGTTACCGGCATCATCATGATCGTCATCGCATCAAGCGTCATCATCGATGGCATCAAGGCGCTGCTCAACCCGTCAGAACGCATCGTTCCTCAGCCGATTGCTTTGCTTGGTGCCGCAATTGCAAGCATCATCATGGTTTTAATCTGGATTTACAATAAACGTGCCGGTCTGCGCCTGAAAAATGCAGCTCTGACAGCCTCTGCCAAAGACAGTCTGAGCGATGCCCTTACCAGCATCGGAACGCTTTTTTCAATCGGCGGCGCTTTGCTTTTTGACGTTGCCTGGCTTGACGGAGCCGCCAGCATCATCGTCGGAATTTACATTTTCTATTCGGGACTCTGCATTTTCACGGACAGCAGCTTGAATCTTGCGGATTATTTCGATCCGAAAGCTGAAAAGCAGTTCAGAGAATATATCGAAAAAATTGACGTCATCAAGGAAGTCGACGAGCTCAAGGCCCATTACAACGGAAATCTCGTCACGCTTGACGTGGTAGTCATCGTTGATGGTACAATGAGCGTCTTGGAAAGTTATCGTCTTGGCGAAAAAATCGAATCGCTGATGCTGAAAAATTTCGGCATAATCGATACGGACGTTTCGTTCATCCCGGATTCCGCTTCAGACGAAAATGAACACAAAAATCGCATCAGACGAAACAGAAACCGTTTTTGATCATAAAGAAAGGGGTATCTTCTCTTGGATTCCGAAAAGAAAAAAGAGCAGCAGCGCGTCGATTACGTTATCGGCCGCATCAAGGAAAAAATCGAAACGACGGAAAACGAGCTTGAAAAAGCACGCAAGGAAACGTCTTCCGTTGAAAAAAACTACGTGCAAAATGCCAGAATCAATACGTTTGAAGTCGATGATCGCATGGAAACAAACGCAGAGGTTCAGCAGCAAAAGCAGCTTGTTGCAAAAAACGTCGAAAATGAGCGCATTTTAAAACAGGAACTTTCAAAGCTCACTCTTTTGAAAGATTCCCCTTACTTCGGTCGCATCGACATCCTTGACCAAGGCGAGGAGGAACCCGAATCGCTTTACATCGGAACGGCTTCTTTTGCGGAAAACAATCGCAATTTTCTCGTCTATGACTGGCGTGCTCCGATTTCTTCGATTTTTTACAACGGCACGCTCGGAAACGTTCAGTATGAAACGCCAATGGGGATACAGACAACCGAACTCGTCAAAAAAAGACAGTTCACGATCGTCGACGGCAAAATCAGACACATGTTTGATACCAACGAAACCATCGGCGACGAAATGCTTCAGGCCGTTTTAGGCGAACACAGCGATGAATACATGAAAAACATCGTTGCCACCATCCAAAAAGAGCAAAACGACATCATCCGGGACACGAAACATGACCTGCTGTTGGTCCAAGGCGTTGCCGGAAGCGGCAAAACTTCCGCTATTTTGCAGCGCATCGCCTTTTTGCTTTACCACAGCAACCGCAAACTTTCTGCAGACCAAATTGTTTTATTTTCGCCGAACCTGTTGTTTTCACATTATATTTCAGAAGTTTTGCCAAGTCTTGGCGAACGCAACATGCGGCAAGTCACGCTTGCTGAATTTTTCAGTCGCAGATTCCAGGGTCTGAACGTCGAAACGCTTTTTGAGCGCTATGAAAACAGCCCGTTGCTGACTCAAAAACAGCTTGACGTGCGACAAATCAAGGAATCTGCCGAATTCATGCAAAAAATCTTCGCTTACGCAAAAAAACTAGACGCAAAAGATTTAAAATTTGCCGATATGACTCTTCCTGACGGACAGGTCATCTTCTCCGCAAAGGAGATCCAGGAAATTTTTGCCAAGCTTCCAACTGCCATGAAACAAAAAGACAAGTTCCTTGAAATCAAAAATGCTTTGATCAAGCGCCTGAACAGACTCATCAAAACCACCGCGCGGTCAAGGAAAATGCGCGCAGCAATCGATCTGCTCTCAGATGAAGAGTATAACGATCTGATCGGAAAGAAACGCAGAAATCATTTTCAAAGTCTCGATCAGGAAGTATTTTACATCGGTGAAAAAATTGCCGAAAGAAAGTTTGCCCAAATCTATGACGGACTTTACAACGGCTTCTTTTTTGACGTTTATGCACAGTACCAGGACTTTTTAACCCGCACGCTTCCCGATTCAGCGCGTGAATTTTCGGAAAACGTTGAATTTCACAGAATCTCTTTAAGCGACTGCGCACCGGTGCTTTACTTGCGCGATCTGTTGACCGGAGGAGGAAAAAATCGTTCGATCGAACACCTCTTTATTGATGAGATGCAGGATTACTCAATGGCAACCATGATTTACCTGAAACACGCCTTTCCGAATGCCAAACTCACGCTTTTGGGTGACAGCGAACAAGCTCTCTTCAATCCGCTTGAAGAGCCGAAATCACTGCTTCAAAGGCTAAACGAGAGCCTGCAAATCAAAAACTGTCGCATCATCGAACTGAACACCAGCTATCGTTCGACCAAGCAAATTACCGACTTCATGAAATCGCTTCTTCCAAACAAAAGCAAAATTCGCTCGTTTGCCCGTTCAGGCGCTAAACCGACACTGTTCATGACCAGCCGAGAAAATGCACTCAAAGATTTGAAAACAACGCTTAAAAACGCATTTAATCAAAACGGAACGGTTGCCCTGATCACAAAAAACGAACGGGATGCAGAAGAACTTTTCTTCAAGCTTAAAGAAGATTTTGACGTCACGCTTTTAGACGATCAGGACGTTTCCGTCCCCTCAGGCATAACGATTCTTCCGATCTATCTTGCCAAGGGCCTCGAATTTGATTCAGTCATCGTTTGCGACGTTACAGAAGAAAAATTTCCTGAAGACACGCTTGGCATTTTCTATACTATCTGTTCGCGCGCCATGCATTCATTGACTTTGATCTGCCCGGAACAGATGCCTGAAATGCTTAGACAAATTCCGCCTGAGCTTTATACTGTTTCGTTCAGCTTTGAAAAAAATGCAGAATCATAATTTATTGTTGCATTCTTCATTCTAATCAGATATACTTAATAGGTAAGTCTGAATGCCACTTTAGCTCAGTAGGTAGAGCATCACCATGGTAAGGTGGGGGTCACCGGTTCAAGTCCGGTAAGTGGCTTAAGTTATGGAAATTACGCGTTTCTACTAGGTACAGAACGTTGATTTAACGGCATTTCAGTTACTAAGCGTTACTATGTTCTGCTGACTTTGGTGACACTTTTGGTGACACTTTGAGATATGATAAAAACCGTCTGAATGTCTTCAGGCGGTTTTTATTTTCGGCAATAAATAGAAATATGGCCCACCGGTCATTTGACCAGTGAGCCATATAACTTAGAATATCAAATTATCCCCTACGTAAATTTTGTTGGCGTTGCTAATATGGTTAACCTGTACCAGATGGTCGACTGACACTCCCAGTCTGCCGGCAATATTGCTCAACGTGTCACCATGGCTCACTGTATACGTGCGTGACGTCTGCCCACTGATGGTCAGCTTGTCGCCCGGGTGGATAACAGTGTAGATCGTCTTTCCGTTACGTTGTGCCAACGTATACATAGAAAGTCCATACTTAGCCGCAATGCTCCACCACGAATCTCCAGGCTTAACAAGATAAAAGCTAGTATTGGTATTTTTAACTGGTTTTGCACCGTTTTTGATTGTGCCCTTAACTTTAATTTTTTGCCCCGGATGAATAACGTTGTTGATCGACATGCCATTAAGCTGTGCCAATTGATACATGTCCATACCGTGACGGGTAGCGATGCTCCACCACGAATCTCCAGGCCGAATAGTATAGTAACTCCCAGAAACAGTAACAGTCGGCTTAACCGCCACGGCGTTTTTAACATCTCCTTTAATAACAGAAACAAGTTCCACGTTTCCATCAGTACCATGCCAGTTGTCTGCAAATTGCCACATCGCTACATAGTTCATTGACGGGAAATAAGCAAAATCCGGAGCTAACTGTAACCCGGTTGTCTTATAGCTAGCAACCCACAGGCACGTTCCAAACTGCTTGCCAATGCGCTCAATATCTACATATCTTTTCATATAATAAGCACCGCTATATAGTAGCGGTTTATACCCCTCGTCTTTAATGGCTGACATAAACTCAATAATTGCATCGGTATTGGCTGTGCTTGACATCGATGCTCCCTGCTCGTAATCCAGCGCAATAGCAGCGCCCTGTTTTAACCCTGTCCTGTGCGCATCCGCTACTGCATACCTGGCCATCTTTTGCGCGAGCAATCTATCTGATCCAAACTGTCCCCAGAAATAGCCTGCAACGTCCTGACCGCTTTTTGACGCATTGGCCAGCTGTGCCGAAGCTTTTGGATTTTGATAATGTTCTCCTTCAAAGCCACCGGAACCGCCTAGCTTGACAATGGTAAAGTCAGAACCTAACTGTTTGCGTTGTAGCATGTAATCAAAATCACTCAATTGATAGCTGGATACGTCCTGACCTAATCGATTTGCCTGCACGTTCTGACCGCATAAAAAAAGCCCCGCAACTGCGAGACTTGCAACGACAACTTTATTGATTTTTACCATCAGAAGATTCGCCACCTTTCGGAACTGACATGACGCCAAGAACTGTCAAGATTGTCAGCACTGTATTTACACAGTCCTGCACCGCAGACATCTGTCCTGTCAAATCCAGTCCAAAAATCCCGGCAATCTGCTGAGCAAGAAGCAGCAGCGCCGACACTAGTCCGACTACCGTCCCCCGATTCAGCGTTCCGTCTGCGTTGTATAGTGCCTTTCTGATTTTATCTCCCATGATTAGTATCCTCCTTAAGATTCTTAATTTC
>OOBK01000210.1_pt1 | contig 42106 bp, 29 predicted proteins | sample 1671541 | NCBI WGS metagenome assembly OOBK01 (sample SAMN06348167, study PRJEB24527) | human gut metagenome | biome: human gut; feature: ankylosing spondylitis patient; material: feces | host: Homo sapiens | place: China | collected 2015-10 | reverse complement strand
AGTTGTTTGCATAAGAAATACAGATTGTTAAAAACACAACAATATTATATGAGCCTTTCAAACTTAGAAAACCAGTTAAAACTACTAGAAACCAGTCTGTAAGTTAATCTAAGTTAATAATTTCTTGGGGTAAAATAAAGCAAATATAGCGTAACTGGCTGATAATCAATAAATATTTGTCTTTGTAACTTTGATGTCTTATTTGTCGAAACGAGCAACACCGAAAGCCCCACGCCAGTGTAAGTATATAGAAAGCACTCTTGACAACGAACAATGGAATCGTCCGAAGCCAATGAGGACTGTATATAATACACCTCATGAGGCGTTCTTTGTTGCTTTGTTCTTGACTTGTCGTTGAATTTGCGAGATTCTTATAGCGTCAAAACCAAAGCGTACAAAAACGCCTTTTACCATATGTATGTCTGCCCAACCTCTGCCCATCGGGGCTTCCGGTATGGGAATAGACGTTGTAAATATAACACTTTTACCTTGAAAACCACTTTGCTTGGCTGGTAAAGTATGATTTTAAGGTATGATTTAACATTATTAAATATAAATATGTCAAAGAATTCCACTTCTGCGTGATATTTCTCGCTAAAAAGTTTGTATTATCAATGATTGTTCGTATCTTTACAGCGTCAGTCCTCGCCAAGCCTCTTAACAATGCTCAAATCGTGCGAGGCGTTTTTTGTTTTTATGGGAACAACCTGTGAAGATTGGCAATTCCTATGATGAAATCAGTCTGTATTACATTTCTCCATGACGTGTTTGAACTCTTCAGGATAGTTTGCTTTCAAAAATGCCATTTGATAAGCCAGCCATGTGTAGCAAACAGCGTGTGACTTTTGGAAAGCGTATATACCTTTAGTCTCCATTTCATTCCATACCTTTTCAAGGGCATTCTTTTTGTATCCATTTCTGATGCCACCTTCTATGAAACGAGGCTTCAGAACAGAAAGCACATCCATTTCCCTTTTACCGAGGGCTTTTCTCAGCAAGTCGCTCTCACTTCTATTAAAGTTAGCAATTAATCGAGAAAGCATCATTATCTGTTCCTGATAAATGATAATGCCATAAGTATTGTGAAGGTACTTTTCCAAGCAAGGAATCATATACTTGACTGCCTTCTTGGAATTCTTGTGCTTGACAAGAGTCGAAATATATTCCATCGGCCCCAGTCGATACATGCAGTTCAAGATGACCAAATCCTCAAAGCATGTAGGATGAAGTTTTTGCAGGTATTTTTGCATCCCTTTTGAGGTGAACTGAAACACATCATCGGTTTGGCCTGTTTGAAACAGTTCCATCGTCTTCTCATCATCCATTGGAATCTTTTCAATATCAAAATCCTTATCATAGTGAACTTTGACACTCGCACATATATCTCTCATCTGAGAAAGCGTTTTAAGACCAAGGAAGTCGAATTTAATAAGGCCGGATGATTCCACATGCCATCCATCATATTGAGTGCAGTTCACTAATTTTTCATTACCCTTTGAATCTTCTATGGAACAAGTTGAGACAGGTGCCCAATTAGACACTGGCTCGTCTGCAACAACAGACCCACAAGCATGGACACCTAATCCACGGATTTTCCTTTCTAATACGGCAGTATTGTCAAATGCTTTACGCAATGATGCTCCTGCCTTACGAACAAGCTTTCTCAACTCTGGTTCATATTTGATAGCATCTTTTATTGAATGCCAATAATAACCACAATGAGACGACAATAGTTCGCTGACACCCATTGTCTCAGGAGTAAGCATTTGCTTGGCTTTGGCTATCGTGCTGAATGCATTAGCTGTTGAGAATGTGCTGAACGAAACAACATGAGCACAGCATTCCTTGCCATATTTCTGCTGAAGCCATTCAAGTACACGTTTCCTTCCTTCATCGTCGAAGTCTATATCTATGTCTGGGAACATCGTGCCTTCTGGACTTAGAAAACGTTCGAAGAGTAAATCGTGTTTTAATGGGTCTATCTTAGTAATGCCTAAGCAATAACATACGAGGCTGCCAGCAGCAGAGCCACGTCCAGGGCCAACCCATACGCCAAGCTCAGATTGAGCGGTATTGACTACATCTTGTAAAAAGAGGAAATAGCCGGAAGCACCTCTCTGCTTAATGATTTGTAGTTCAAACTTCAGCCTTTCAGAGACATCTTCAGGAAGCAATTCTCCATATATCTGGTTTGCTTTGGAAAAAGAAAGGTATTCCAGATAGTTGTCCTCCATTGTCCTTCTCTCATTCCCGAACCCATCAGGAATGTCAATTGATGGAACGATGGGAGCATGGCGTATGTCATAGAACTCAACCTTTTCAAAGATTTCCATTGTATTATCCAATGCTGCAGGAATATCTGCGAACAGTTCGCACATTTCTTTCCGACTTCTCAGCCATCTATTTAGAGGATAATTCAACTTCTCATACTCTTCTATGGTCTTTCCTTCTGCAATGGATTGCAGTGTGTTATATACACGTATGTCAGTTGGTCTTAGATAATGAACGTCATTTGTGGCAACAATCTTAACACCATTTGCGTCAGCTTTTTCAATGAGGCGTTCGGTAATTTTTTGTAACTCAGAACCGCTTGTGAATAAATCTGCATAACGCCGCAGTTCTATATAAAAATCCTCTGCAAAAGTCTGTCTATACCATCTGATGGTTTCATCCAGTTCCGACATATCGCCGTCGGAAAATATAGTAAAGACTTCACTGCCAATACCACCTGATAGGACAATTATACCTTCACGGTATTTCTCCAGATCTGCACGGTCTGTTCGTGGTCTCATATAGAAACCATCTGTCCAGGAGTTACTGACAATCTTGATGAGGTTTTTGTAACCTTGATAGTTCTTTGCTAAGACTGTTAAACTATGTCCATTACAGTGCTTGCCAAGCTTCTTGTCCTCCTTCGCACCTGGTGCAACATACAGTTCACAACCAATGATAGCCTTAAAAGGTTTCTTCCCCTTCTGCCGTCTTTCATTGTTAATACGAGAAACATAGTCGAAAAACTCCATCACACCAGACATGTTACCATTGTCTGTAATGGCTATGCCGAGCATCTTGTCTTTGATGGCAGCGTCAACCAATTCCCGAATACTGGCGCACCCATCCATTATTGAATAATGGGAGTGTACATTCAAATGCACAAATCTATTCTTTTTCATGTTGTATCTGTTTATTACCAAGTTGGTGCAAAGTTAAAGTGAACTTATGCCACATAGTGGCAGAGGTTATAGAAAAGTACATTGTGTCTCGATTAAATGATTGGGTCTGAACAATAGTCTCTACGCTTGAATGCCTTGCAGTGCTTTCCTATCCAGACTTCATCGAACTGATTCATGGCTTGTTCGACAATTTCTGTGTCATCTGTCAAGATTCCCGCCTCAAAGTTACGTTTGTTGTCGGTCTTCATTCCGATGCCGGCACCAGTAAGGTTCGCACTGCCAATACAAGCTTTAAATAATGCCATAATCATTACTTTTATTAAATTATATTGAATTTAGTGTTAGGCTTTTCTTTTGAAAAGGAAATGTCTTTATTTCAAATCGTCTGATTCCTTCTTCAAGAAATGTTGGAACAAATTATTGATTTCTTTGTCAACCTCCTGAATGGGCTTCTTTATAGATATTTGAGTATCAAAGTATTCTTCCTTATCAATGTTTTCTTTTGATACATAGGCTATTCTATTTGCAGGTCTGCATATAGCATAGCCGCAATGGGAATTAGCGAGAGTGAATGGTAACTCTGGGGCTATCTTGTTCTTTTGACAATCATCCCAAGCTGCAATACCTGCTCCATCCCAATAGCTCAATAATAATCCATATTTCTCAGCCCAAAGAGTTTTCGCAGTAAGCCATAGTTTCAAATAAGAAATGGAGCTGAAATTTTCATCATCTATATTGGGCAAGTTGTTATTTACAATGCCTGATGTTAAAACCGATTTTCTCACCTCTTCCTTTAAAAGCGACAATAAGTCTTCTTTGGAGTCAGCTCTTAATACACGCGCCAATGCAGGATCAAGGAGATAGTAAAAATAGACAGGATCCTCTTCCCTCCAGGAGAACCAAGCTCCATTCATATTCTTAGTATAATCTATGTGTCCAGGTGCATAATATCCCCTCAAAACTCGGAAGAGACGATAATAGTTGGCAATGTTAAATTCTAATGGATTATTAGTCTCCCTTACATAGTTCTCATTGCAAAAGCACTTCAATAACAGATTAAATGTGTTATATACTTTTTGTGCATCGTTCCAGTTGAGAGAACTATCAAGGGTTTTCCATATAATGGACAAATCTCCCATCATATCTTTGTTATCTTCCCATTTCCAGACAGCCTTTTCCTTTTCAACATCGCCTCTGCACAGTTTTTTCTTGATTACCTCATCCTCGTTATTCCATTGGTTCAGTCTAACATTTGGAATAAGCCTTATCGAACTTGAATTCAATACTGTATCATAGTTCAGTACTTCATCCTCTTCGGTAGAATTCCCAATAATCTGTAATATATACCTCCAGTCTACAAAATATGTATTAAAAGCAGGTTCTCCACTTATGTGACGATTGCGAATTGAATCAAACCAATTACGCCTAATTCTTCTTATAAAGGCATTCAATTTCTGCGGCTTTTTGAACTTCTGTATATAGCCAATAAGAGGAAGAACAATATTATTGTCTTGTTCTCTTAGCCACGAATAAATTCCGATACAATTCTTTCTCGGTGGTTGTATAAAGTGGAGTTGTTTTTTGATTTCCTCGTTTTCATTCAGTATGTCTACACAGTATTTGAGTGCATCAAAATATGAGTTTACCTCCTCTAAAATGCCGGCATAGGCGTTTTTTTCAATGTTCAGGAACTCCTTTCTAGGGTCAATGGGGAATTCCTTATCATCCTTGTATGTCTTTTCTTGTAATAACTTCGACTGCCAAAACCAGATGAAAAACTGTTTCATCCCATCATCAGCACAAAGGTCTTTGCTCCTATTCTGCCAAAACCAATCCTCACGTTCTTCCCATTGTTCATTGTAAACCTTATTGTCGCTAATACTCCCTAATAATATTGGTTTTATGTTTTCTGTTGATGACAAAGGCTCTCCTGTTGTATTGATTACTATATAGGTTTCCTCACCTCTGGCTCGGTTTTCCATATCATAGTATATCATTTTGAGGTTGTTCAGAAGGAAATGACCAAAAGATTTATAGTCAATAGCCTTTTCGTTTACAAGTATTTTCTCGATTGTTTCCAAAGCAGCTAACATGCTTTGTACAGATGCGTCTCTTTCATATTCATCAAAGTACCAATTGGATTTCTTGATTAGAGAAACACATTGTATAGAATTCTTAATAAAGAAATGTAACGAGAGGTCACTAAGGAAATACAATGTGCTTTCTCTTATTGAATAGAGAAGATGTGGTTCATAGTCATCCTGCATTTCTGTTGATGAAATGACAAAGTCGTTAAATTCTCCATCAGAGTATCTATTGACCATTCCCAATAATAGAAATAATGTGGTGATACGTTGTTGCCCATCACAGATATTGAAACAGTTCAAAGGCTCTTCATAACCGTAGACAAGACCCAACATGAGGTCGTTGCCTGTGGAGGATTTCTCTTTAAATGAAGTCAGCAAATAGTCACCAACAAAACCTGAGACAAGTTCTTTTTGACTTTTCTCCTGCTCAATGTAAGCACTATCTCCCCAACAATAATCTCGTTGCAAATCGGGAATGACTATTTTATTGTCATGTGAAAATAATTCTTTCAGTGAAAACTCTTCTCCATTTCTTAATGTACTCATATTGTGCTAATTGATATTATATGTTTTCTTAAAATCCTCAATAAAAGCTTCTTTTTGTTGTTGTATTTCAGATACGCCCCAGGTTGATTTTGCAAAAGCATACATAGAATGTAAGAGACTACGACTTTTGAAATTCAATCCTTCACTTTCAGCATCAGGGTTAAAATATAAAGCTTTCTTTGCTTCAAAAGACTTGGCCCCAAACTTAGAGTTGTCTCTTCCATATAAGAGAACAAGATTGCCGATGCAATGTTCACTACCATTTCCATTAAAGAGTTGTTGATCAAGCATTGTTTTGGGATTTTCTTTTTTCAATAGATTCAAATCACTCTCGGTAATAATAGTTCCATCCCCCTTTTTGTATAACAATTGATCATCAGCATATACTGGGTTCTTGTCCTTATCTAATGCAATATGATAAACTCTTGATTTAGGGTAGATGTGTTCCAAGGATTTGTTCTTCCATATTGAAAAATCGAAAATTTGTCCTTTGCCTCCTTGAAGTCTATTATATTCTTCCACATTTAATCGTAGCAATTGCTTAAATGCCAAGTCATCAGACTCGCCATAGACACGATTCTTTGAAAGAGAGTCAAGCACGTTTTCAGCTTTTGCCTCTTTTGTTTTTTCTTCTTCTTTCAATGACTCTGGATGACAATATTCTCTGTGTGTGGCTCCAACTAATCTCCAATTGGCATAATCCTTAAGGATGGAGAGATTATGCTTGTTGAAAATGAAAAAGAGTATAATATCCATCATATCCTCCCTGCCTGTGTTACATAGTAAAGACATCTTTAAATAATTATAGATTTGGGGAGTAGAGAACAAATCCTCGAAAGACTTTTGTAAATCTCGCAAGTCCTTGAAAATCTGCTTTGCCTGATATTCAGAAGAACCATTACTCAACAGTTGTTTAAACTCTTTATAGTCCAAGGTCTTTAAAGACTTTTTCCTGAGGGCATAGAACTCCAGCAATAAGCCCATTGGTTTTGACGTGTTGAAATAATCCCTTACATCTTTTCTGTTCCACCAATATAACCACTTGTCCCATTCTCTTGCATATTTACTTCGCAAAGAATTACCCTCCCAAGATTGCGCCCAGATTTGCATTAACTGTTTCTCTGGAGACATATACTGTGTTAAGGTAGTTTGCTTACTTGAAACAGCATGGAGCATTTCTGCTTTAATCAACTCTTCATGATACATTGTAGCTTTATTGCCATTCATCATGGAAAATGTTTTAACGGCTTTGTCTTCACTTACAACAATGTATAGCAAACTCACCTTATCCAACAAGAACTTTTGGAAATTTTCTTTATCTATGTCCTTCAGAATCTTGTGAATTTGTCGAGTTGCCTCTATAAAGTAATATGCATCCTGATTCATATCCTTCATTATCTTTTCGGAGAAAGAAGTTAAAGATGGTGCAGAACATAAGCTTTCTTTCAGATTATCAATAGTTTCTAATGGTATCTCTTTAAGTTCAGAAAGAAGTAATTGAGAACATTCCCTCACATCGTAAGACAAATCAAAAGATTCGTGTTCAACTGTCTTCTGAAGGTTAAGATTTGAAAGATACCATAAAATCAGATATATGCTTGTAGTCCTCTGCTGACCATCAATTAGGACAACATTCTTTCGACCATTTATCACCCTTTCAGTTACTGTTACTCCCTGTAGGAAATAGTCGTTGTTTGGATTGCTGACAAATTCTTCAACGAGGTCAAAAAGCAGATGTTCCAGAGAAGAATCTTTGTCTTTAGGCTTAACAGACCACTTATATCCTCTTTGATAATTGGGTATTACAAACAAGGGATGTTCATCGTATATGTAATTCCTTAGTCGTTTAAATTGTGTCTTTTGTTCCATATTATTAAAGGGCTTATTGTCGTTACATTATATTGTCCGTCTATTCTATATTCTCGATTTAATAAAGATAATGAGAAGTTGAAAAGTTGATAACTATAGTATCTCTCTTGCTATCCAGGCACAGGCTTCTGCATCTGCCAACGCATGATGGTGATTCTCCAACTCATAACCACAGGCGGCGGCAACTGTGTGAAGTTGGTGGTTTTCTAAATCAGGAAGCACACGACGCGAAACACGAAGTGTGTCGTAAAACTCATAGCCCGGATAGTCTATCTGATAGACGCGGAACACGGCTTTAAGACAGTCCTCGTCAAAGGGCTTATTGTGTGCAACAAGCGGTAACCCTTCAATCAACGGTTCTATTTGTTTCCAGACTTCTGGAAAAACTGGAGCTGTATCTGTATCATCGCAGCAAAGGCCATGTACCTGACTGCACCAGTAGTTATAATAGTTTGGCTCTGGCTGGATGAGAGAGTAGAACGAATCTACTATCTCACCATTACGAACAATGACTATTCCAACGCTGCATACAGAACTACGCTCGTTGTTGGCTGTCTCGAAATCTATTGCTGCAAAATCCTTCATTTCTTGTCATTCTTGTATTTGTTCCACATCCGTTCTACCATCTCTGCCATTTCCCTACGTAAAGATGCTGGCTCCAGAACTTCTACATCGCCACCATTCCATAGAAGTTCCTGTAGAAGGTCAAAGGTCGTGCGCATCTGATAAGTGAATATGCTGTATTCTCCATTTCGTTCAATTTCTTCCTGTGATTCGTGCAAAGGGAGGTCTCTTATGTAATTGGTCTGACCTGCCGAAACTTTTAACTTGATGTCCTTTATTTGCTTGTTCAAGCCAGCTATGATACCATAACAGCCAACGAAATACTCTTTTGCATCCCAATCTTTTGGCATCACGAAAGTTTCATCCTTCACATGAACGTGTCTAAGCCGGTCAAGAGAATAGATTCTTGGTCCTTGTTCACGGAAATATGTGTAAGTACTGAGTCCAATTAGATACCACCGCTGACGGAATAGTTTCACACAATACGGCTGAACATCGAAATTATACTCTTGATCTTTCCAATAGTTATAATGGGTGATATTCAAGACACGGTTTTCCTTCATCGCCTCAATGATGGTCTGGAGATATTCCTGTCCTGATGGAACATATTCCAATATAATGCGGTCTTTGATGCTTTGGCTGTTTGCCAAGGCATTGCTGACACAGAAGGTGTTATAGAGCCAGGAACGAAGTCCATTCTTGCTAATATCTTCCTCTTTCTCGATGTAGTAGCGGTATTCTCCACGGTTCTCATTGACTATGCTGATACCGAACATATCCCAGATGACATAACGCCAGTTGTCAAAGGTGCGTTTTGGGATGTCCACACCTCTGCTGATGTCATCACGAAGCCATAGTTCATTCAGTTCTTTGAATGAAATCTTCCGTCTGCGATAGATAGTCTCTGTCACCCAGACATATTTGCTTATTAGGCTTTGCCCTCTATCGTTATTAATCATTTTAATTTGTTTTTCTGCAAAATTATACTGGGGGGGCGCCAAACTGTGGCAGATGTTGGAGAAAAAGTAGATTTTGTTAAAAATTCATCTACATTCAACCTTTAGGGACATCTAAAGCTCGGAATTGTTCTTGAAGGTTCGTTATCTTTTCCATCAACTCGCCGAAAGTCAGAGGTTGCCCATAAATGAAGCTCTCCTTCATTTCGTTATAGTCAGCTTCGTAAGAGGACATCAGTTCGTCACTTGGTACAATCTGAATAGTGGCAGGTAGCTCTTTGTCGTAATCCACATAACCAACATGATAGAACTTGCGACGATGTTCCACAATCTCATGATAGAGCACCAAATCATTAAGAGCCATTTCTGCGTATGGGGTTTGCATCAGTTTCTCCAAGTCGTAGAAGTGACGTGTCATTCTATGCGTTCTCGGTTCGTCCTTCTGGAACTCTTCACACAAGAGGAAAGCTTTTTCCAAGAAAGTCCTGGCGGGACTGACAGTGCGGATTGTCTGGACAAGGTCGGAATCCACATCTTCATCCTTGAATGTCTGTTCTATAAGTGATGAAATTCTTCTCATCTCGTAAGGCTCGGACATTGACAACACGCTAATCTCTACTTTAACCGTTGGTATTGCGTATGCGGCTTGGCTATCGTAGAGTGAGGGGTACTGAACGTAAAGCACAGAAGGGTCTTTGTCATGTGGAACCTTTTGGTGCTCACCATTTTCATTGGATATGTCATTGTCTGTGAGAACTGTTACTTCAAGCCCCATTTCGACAAGTTTCGCCGATAACTCGTCTTTGAACTCGCCATACAGGAAGTCCTGTCCTTTCTCTCGAAGATTATGTATTTGCGTATTACTGGTGCAGCTTGCACAAGAGAGTTGCTTGACGTTCAGAAAATAGTCACGGCTCAAAGCTAAATCAATATCTTCACTGAATCGGTTGATGATATCCCAGCCTTTACTGAGACTCGTACCACCTTTGAATAACAGATATTCTGATACACTGGAGTGAAAAAGGGCATACAACACTGCCGTTACCCACCAGTCCTTCTCGGCAGCAGCTTCATCAATTTGCCGTGCCTCGACCACACCTTGTATCATCGCCTTTCGCTCGTCGAGCGAGAAATCAATCCATTTACTCATTTTATTCCTTTTTTTATAACTTGTCGCATCCATACAGGAGCCAACAATAAATCATATTCTATGGTGTCAGTCTCAGGAGTTTCCGAGAACAGTTGTCTAATCCTCGCTTCAACATCCTGAGTGATGTTGTGCTCACCAATGCTGCGTAATGCTTGTACCAATTCTGGCATCAAACGTCCGCGGAATGCAAAGTTCTTAGGTGCCCCATGCTTCAGAGTCACTATTCGATTCCCTAATTTCAATTTTCGCCCAGACCCAGTAGTCAGAAAAATAGTATTCATGGGTACTTGCGTTGAGAATCCTAAGCGATTAGCAGCTGTGGCTCCCGTAGGTATAACTTTTGCCTTATCTCGTTTGGAAATCTCTTTCACTAATTCGTAAGCCGAAGGATAAAGGATGCCAAAACGTGTTTTACGTGCCTTGACATACACACCTTTGGCTATTCGTGTAATCAATCCTTCTTTCTCAAAGATGGCGAGCAGTTTTGTGACGTACTCGACATCATATTGGGGAAAAGAAGAAACAAAGAATATCTCGCCAAACTTACTGCGAGTAATCCTTTTTCTAATCTGTTGTACTACTGCATTCTCCATCGATTTTGTATATAAATTATGGTCGGAATGATAATAAATATTTCCGACCGCAAAGATACAAAAGTTCTTTTATACAACAATACTTTAAGTGTTGAAATTAAGTTTCATTGGCAAATTATAGCGTTTTTCTTGCTGTATAGATGGCATTCCTATATAAATAATGTGTCGCTTTTTACATTAGGGGGCAATATTGCCAGAAAAGACGACTTCTACTGCACTTGCATCGCCTCGCGCAAGGTCTGGCCTAAAGGTCGTCATACGCTTGACGTTATAGCAGCCCGCTGCGGTTATGACTTGACACAACATCATCATGCCCTCGCAGATGCGGAGGCCTGTGCTGCCATTGCGCTGAAAATATTATAAAGGCTGACAGATAGGCTGGCAGATAACTTATGTTTTTAGCTATCTGTCAGCCTATCTGTCAGCCTTTATTTTGTTTATACACAGCTTGTTACGCCGATGCTGATAGATATGGTAGATTTATTGCTTGTAACCAATTTTTCTCAGCACCCATAATGCTGAGAAAAGCATCGCTATGCCTAAGATCCAGGAAATGGCAGCACTGGCTACGATGCCGAGCTGCTGTGTGAAGCCGGCTACGACAAAGGTAAGGAACGACACAGCGGCTACTGTCAGGGCGTATGGCAACTGCGACGACACGTGGTGAACGTGCTTGCACTCGGCACCAGCCGATGCCATAATGGTGGTGTCGGAGATTGGAGATATATGGTCACCGCAGACTGCACCTGCCATGCACGCCGAGATGGAGATGATGCGCAGCGGAGCGGTAGCAGGGAATACGGCGATGCAGATAGGGATGAGTATACCGAATGTTCCCCAAGAGGTGCCGGTGGCAAAGGCGAGCAACGCTGCAACGATGAATATTATTGCCGGCAGCAGCATCTGCAGACCAGAGGCAGTGCTTGACACAACGTCCGACACGTATTCGGCAGCGCCAAGTGAGTCGGTCATGCTTTTCAGTGTCCATGCAAGGGTGAGAATCAGTATGGCAGGAACCATCGCTTCAAAGCCTTTTATAAGACAGCTCATGGCATTGTCGAACTTCAACGTGTGGCGTGCCACGAACATTGCTATTGTAAGAATCAACGCTGCAAGCGAACCGATAACCAGTCCGACAGAAGCGTTGCTTGCAGCAAACGCGTCTACGAAGTTGTGGTAGCAAGTGCTCGTTGCGTCGAAATATCCGCCTGAGTAAACCATGCCAGCCATGCAGAACACGATGAGCATCAATATAGGCACTACAAGGTCGGCAACCGAACCCTTTGTCGTTGCTGGTTTCTTGCTGTCTTGCTTGGCACCCACACCGTGCTCTACGATTTGCAGTTTTGTGTCAATCACCTCATCTACTTGACCGCCGGTGCGTTCGTACCATTCCTGCAGACGTGCGTCGTACTTGCTCATAGCCTTGAAGTCGAAACCCGACAACACAATCATAAATATGAAGATGATTGTGAAGAAAGCGTAGAAGTTGAACGGTATGGCTTGGCAGAACAACGCCAGACCGTTCTCGCCACCCGATACGAAACCCGACACGGCTGCCGCCCAGCTCGATATGGGCGATATGATGCAGACAGGGGCAGCAGTGGAGTCGATAAGGTAGGCGAGCTTCTCTTTTGTCACGCCATGGCGTACGGTTATCGGACGCATCACAGAACCTACTGTGAGGCAGTTGAAGTAGTCGTCGATGAAGATGAGTAGACCGAGAATGATAGTTGCAATCTGCGCACCTATCTTTGTCTTGATGTGTTTTGAAGCCCAGCGACCGAAAGCAGCCGATCCGCCTGCCTTGTTCATAAGCGACACGATAGAACCCAGAACGACAAGGAACACGATGATGCCTACGTTCCACGGGTCGGACAGGCAGGAAATAAGACCATACTGCTTGGTGTCAGCTCCCGTGCCAACGGTGTTGTTGAGCAAATGGGTCAAGAAGCCTTCAAAACCTGTGCCCATTGACATACTGTATAATATAGCACCGAGCACAATACCTATGAATAACGATGAATATACCTCCTTGGTCTTCAGTGCCAACGCAATGGCAACGACGGGAGGAAGAAGAGACCAAATAGTCCCGATGAAATTAAAATCCATAATATTATTATCCCTTAATCTTTTTCGTAGTGCAAAGGTAAGGCTTTATTTGGATTGTTGCAAAAAGTTGCAACAAAAAAACGGATGGCGAGCCGTTTGTGGCTTGCCATCCGTTTTGTCGGTTATGTTAGCGTCGCTTGTTGGCGATGCGTTGTCTTACAGTTAGGACGTCGCTTTTACTTCGCGATTACCTCGAATACCTCTACATTACCCTCAATCTCAGCCTTCGCAGCCTTGTTGTTAAGGTTGACGGTGAAGAACGAGTTGTTGATGTCGGTAGAAGCGAGGAGCTTACCCTTCTTGTCGTACTGGTTGAACTTAACAGCATTGCCTGGCTCTACATTGAGGAGCATGGTGTAAGCCTTTGTGCCAGGAACAACAGAGAACGAAGTCTTGCCGCTGTTGCGGAATGATGTTACGGGGTTCTTGTCGAAGCCGAACATGGCAGCGTCGAGATTTGCTGATTCAACCTTGAAGTTGAGGCTCTCTGGAGTTGTGGGGTTAACCATGAACTCGCGAACAGCAATCCAGCTCTTCTTCTCCGATTCAGCCTTGCGGATGCGGACGTAGCGTGCCTTTACCGGCTCGCCCTTCCAGTGGATGATGTAAGTCTTGAGTAATTCGCCAGTGAGCTGTGTCCACGACTTGCCGTCGGCAGAAGCCTCGAGCACAACGTTGTCGAAGTAGTCGACGTCGTCTACCGAGTTGCGACCCTGAAGAATCTTCACCTCACGAACGTCGCGCACTGCACCAAGGTCGGCACCCACCCAGTCGCCAGTAGACTGGCTCTGACCGCAGTGGTAGTATGTAGTAGAATCGTTATCGAACATCAGCTTGCTCTGTGTAGTAGCGAGCGTTGGGTATGTGCCCATGCCCTTATAGAAAGCAGGCACCTCGCCGGTTAGGTTCTTGAAGAACTCCTGCGCCATGTCGTCCATAGCGTTCTCGTAGAACGGCTGCAACTTCATAGTGCCGAGCTTGTGCTTCTCGTAAGCGGCGCGAGCCTCCTTTGTCATGCGGTTAGCCACGAAAGCGTTCCAGAAGTTCTGTGCATTGCCGTTGCGGAATGTCTTCATCAGCTTCAGTGTGCTCTTGCCACGCTTGCCGAGCAGTTCAAACTGCTCAAGCCACGGCTTCAGTTCCTTCATCAGAAGCTGGTTTTTGCAGTCGCGCTCCATTGTGCTCTTCGTCTTCTCCACGCGGTCGAACTCGCCATAGAGGTCGTTGTAAGCCTTCTGCGAGAAGTCGGCAAGTCGGAAGGTGTTAGTCTCCCACGACTCGGCACGGCGATATCCTGTCTCTGTATCGCAAGAGTGGATGGCGAAGGTGCGGTAAGCCTCGTGAGCCTCAGGGGTGAGGTCAACCAGACCGCGCTCCCAGTTGTCGATAGCATTGTAGTCGGCTACGTTCCAGTTGTAGTCAGCCACACCGTAGAGCGCGAGCTTCGAAGCCTCGCCGTGCTCCATCGGATTAGACAGTACGCCAGAAGTCATCTTCTCTGTGATGTCGGTTTCCAAGCCGTATGTCGGGCCTTGCATGATGATATGGCGGGCATAGTCGGTAACGGGGAAGTTCCACCAGTAGTAAGCCGGGCGCTTGATACGAGAGTCGACGAAGTCGAGAGTCTCCTTGGTGAGGTCAGAGCAAACCACAGCACCAGTCCAGAATACCTGTACCTCAGGGTCGAGCTCGTTGCCGTAGATGGCGAGCGGACCATCTGGTCCTGGTTTAGCCCAAAGCTGCGAGTAGTCGGTAGGGCAGACAACGAGCGGAGCAACGTCGCCCTTAGCCTTCACGAATTCCTTGGTGAGTCGGTTTACGAGAGCCACCTGCTTGCTTGGGTTAGTGCCCTCGCCGTCGATATCGTCGAAGTGGATGGCGAATGAGCGCACACCGAGGTCGTACATGAGGTTGAACTTGTTTACGAGGTTGTTATAGTCCTCCTCGTTCCACTTGATATCCTGACCCGGGTGGATAGCCCATACGAAGTCGACGCGGTTGCGGCGGCAAGCCTCTACGAGCTCGTGAATGTTCTTAGCCTGCTCGGGAGGGTAGGGCAGACGCCAGTTCGGGCAGCTGTGATAAGGATCGTCCTTCGGACCGTACACATACTCGTTGAGTTTGTTGCGTCCGTAGTAGTCGATGAGCGAGAGACGCACCTGATGCGACCACGGTTCACCGTAGAAGCCCTCTACAACGCCACGCAATGGCAGGTCGGGATAGTCGTTGCAGGTGAGTGCCGGCACCTTGCCCTGCGCTGCTGGACTCTCTACAATCTGGCGCAGAGTCTGCAAAGCATAGAACGCGCCACGCTCGTCGTAGCCCACGATGTTGATACCCTTCTTGTCGACAGTGAGGAGGTATGCTCCCGACACCATCTTCTTCAGACCAGCCTTCTTAGCCTGCTTCTCGCCGAAGACGATTGTGAGCGGAGTGCCCTTAGCATTCTGTTTGAGGAAATCGATGTCGTTTGTAAACTTACCCGCTTTGTCAATGAGCTTCACGCCGGCGTTGAGGTCGGTCCATGTCTGCATGTCCATGTTGAGGTTGTGCGGTGTTGGGTTTACGACGATACCGTGGTGGTCGAGCAGTTTGCCCGGCACCATGTTCACATCCTGCTTTTCACCACGCTGCGAGTTGAGGTCGAAGCTCTCGGTCTGCGCAAAAGCGCTACCGCAAGCGGCAGTGAAGAGTGCTGTGAGAAGGAGATTGTTTTTAATCATTGTTATGTTTGTTTTTAGTAAAATCGATTAGGTGTATGTTGCTGTTCATACATCAGTACAAAGTTACTTATTTTGTGTTGATTGGTAAAATAGGCAGGGCTCTTTTAATTAATTTTAGTACGTGCGGAGCTAAAACGTGTGTGACGGAGAGGGTAGAATGGAAAAAAATGTGTAACTTCGCAGTTGATGATAGACCATGCAACGATAGAAAGGATAAAAGATGCTGCCAACATTGTGGAGGTGGTGTCAGAGTTTGTTACACTTCGCAAGAGTGGAAGCAACTATAAGGGTTTGTGCCCGTTCCACGACGAGAAGACCCCGTCGTTCTACGTGTCACCTGCACGCGGCACCTGCCATTGCTTCGGATGCGGCAAGGGCGGCAACCCCGTCGGCTTCATCATGGAGCACGAGCAGATGACCTATCCTGAGGCGTTGCGTTGGCTCGCACGCAAGTATCACATCGAGATAAAGGAACGCGAACTCTCCGACAACGAGAAGCGAGAGCAGAGCGAACGCGAGAGCATGTTCATCGTGAACGAGTGGGCAGCCTCCTACTTCCAGCACCTTATGCACGACACCGCTGACGGCGTAGCCATTGGTATGCAGTACTTCCGCAGTCGCGGATTTCGCGATGATATCGTCAGCAAGTTCCAGTTGGGTTACGACGATACTGACCGCCGTGCCTTAGCGCAGGAAGCACTGCGCAAGGGCTACAAAGAAGACTTTCTGCTGAAGACCGGCATTTGCTACAAGAACGATCGTGGCGAACTAATCGACCGCTATGCCGGACGCGTCATCTTCCCGTGGATAGGCATCAGCGGAAAGGTGGTGGGCTTCGGCGGACGACTGCTCGACTCGCGCACAAAGGGTGTGAACCAGAAGTATGTCAACTCGCCCGACTCGGATATTTACCATAAAGACCGCGAGCTGTATGGCATCTATCAGGCTAAGAAGGCGATAGCCAAGGAAGACCGTGTGTACATGGTGGAGGGCTACACCGATGTTATCTCCATGCACCAGTGCGGCATAGAGAACGTAGTGGCCAACTCCGGTACGGCACTTTCAGTGCACCAGATACACATACTGCACCGCTTTACGTCGAATATCACCCTACTTTACGACGGCGACGCGGCAGGCATACATGCTGCGCTGCGCGGTACCGACATGCTGCTATCGGAGGGCATGAACCTAAAGGTGTTGCTGCTGCCGGACGGCGACGACCCCGACTCGTTTGCACGCAAGCATTCGGCAGACGAATTCCGTAAGTACATCGAAGAGCATCAGACCGACTTCATTGAGTTCAAGACCGACCTGCTGCTGCGTGGCGAACGCGACCCGCTGAAGCGTTCGGAGGCAATCAACTCCGTGGTGCGCAGCATATCGTTCGTTACGAACCCTATCCTGCGCGACACATATCTGCACGACTGTTCGGTGCGTATGGGCATCAACGAGGCTACGCTCATCAACACGCTTAACAACTTCATACGCAGCAACCGCGAGGCAACCGCTTCCTCATCGGACAATTCGCAAACGACGAAACCGACGACTCAAAACTCAAAACTCAATATTCAAAACTCTCCTTCCCCTTTGCAGCAGGCATCGAAGGTGGAGCAGATGCTCGTAGAGTTGATTGTGCGCAACGGCGATACCGTCATATATAATAATGTAGAGACGGAGGACGGCACGACGGTGAACCTTAACGTGGCGCAATACATAGCCTATAACCTTGGTGTCGACGGACTGAAGTTTGCCAATCCGCTCAACTCCCGCATCCTCGACGAGGCGGTGAACCATGCTGGCGATGAGCAGTTCTGTGCCGAGCAGTTCTTCCTGCACCATTCTGACATTGAAATATCGCGCATAGCCACCGACCTTTGCATGGACAAGTATCAGTTGCTCGACGAGCAGAAGGCAGCACGTGCCGACGAGGAGAAGAATGCTGACGAGCTGCGCGTCGAAGAGGAGAACCGCATCGAAGCACTGCGCCAACAGACCGAGCATCTGCTCAACGACTTCCGAATGGACTATCTGGAGCAGCGCCTGCGCGACCTGAAGCGCGACATATCGCTCGCAGTGAACGACCCCGAACGCCTGCAGCAACTGATGGAAGAGTATAAGACGGCACACGAACTGCGCTCTCAGCTCGCCCGACTATTGGGAAATAATATTATAGCATGATAGGGGGTGAAGTGGTGAGATGGTGAGGTGGTGACAAATGAAGCATATCTCAACATAACAACATTTCAACATCTCAACATCTCAACATCTCAACATAACAACAAATAATATGTTCTACATCCATTGGGTATTCATATTAGCTTACGTCTTCATTATTGTCAGCATCATGCTGGCAGTATTGATGGACAACCGTCAGCCTGCAAAGACAATAGCCTGGGTGATGGTGCTACTCTTTATGCCCATTGTTGGAATAATACTTTACGTATTCTTCGGTCGTAACACTCGTAAGATGACGTTTATATCGCAGCGGTCGCTTGACCAGTTGTCGAAGCGGTCGATGCTGGAGTTTGTGGAGCAACGCCAATTGACGTTGCCCGACGACTATCGTTCGCTCATACAACTCTTCACCAACCAAAGTCTTGCCCTTCCGTTCAAGGACAACGAGGTGGAGTTCTACACCGACGGCTACGAGTTCTTCCCCGCATTGCTGAAGTCGATAGCTTCGGCACGCAAGCATATACATCTTGAGACATATATCTTCGCCGACGATGCACTCGGACGATTGGTGGCAGATGCCCTCATCAGCAAGTCGAAAGAGGGCGTAGAGGTGCGCCTCATCTACGACGATGTGGGATGTTGGCGTGTGCCGCGCTCACTATTCGAGCGTATGCGCCGTGCTGGGGTTGATGTCAACGCCTTCATGCCTGTTAAGTTCCCTGCGTTTACGAGCAAGGTGAACTACCGCAACCACCGAAAGGTGTGCATCGTGGACGGCGTTGAGGCATTCGTTGGTGGTATGAACATCGCCCTGCGCTATGTGAAAGGACTGTATGGCGGACAACTGCCGTGGCGTGACACCCACGTCCGAATACGTGGTGGAGCGGTGTACGCCCTGCAGCGTACGTTTCTCGTCGACTGGTACTTCGTCGATCGTACCCTCGTCACCAACTCGAAGTACTATCCGCCTATGCCGTGGCGCATAGAGAACAGCTGCTTGATGCAGGTAGTGACGAGCAGCCCGATTGCCAAATGGCCGGACATCATGCAGGGTTATGTGCGCATACTGCTTGAGGCGAAGAACTATGTATACATGGAGTCGCCTTATTTCCTGCCTACTGAGCAGGTGCTCTTCGCCATGCGCACGGCAGCACTTGCCGGCGTAGACGTGCGACTGATGATTCCGCGTCATAGCGACTCGCGACTGCTTGAACTGTCGTCGATGTCGTTTGTTACGGAGGTGATAGAGGCTGGTGTAAAGATATTGCTATATGAAGGCGGTTTCAACCATAGCAAACTGCTCGTTTCTGATGACACGCTCTGTACCTGCGGTTCTACAAATATCGACTTCCGTAGCTTCGAGAACAATTTCGAAGCCAACGTCTTTATCTACGACCGCACAACGGCACTGCGAATGAAGGAAATCTTTATAAGTGATGAGCAAGAATGTGTAGATTTCCTGAGTGTGAACGGCGAACGGAAACGCCCGTTCATGCACCGTCTGGCGGAGTCGTTAGTTAGAGTGTTCTCACCACTCTTATAAAAGTAAAAAAGTAAAAGAGTAAAAAGGTAAAAAGGAAAAATTAAAGGTAAAAAAGTAAAAGAGTAAAAAGAATTGGATGTTGGCATTTTGCCCGTATTCCGCACCCTATCTTTTTACTCTTTTACTTTTTTACTCTTTTACTTTTAAATGATTTCAAAGTGTTTCAGCGCATTCGTTATACCATCCTCATCTACGCTGCTCGTGATATAGTCGGCGTGCGCCTTCACCTCGTTGAGCGCATTGCCCATAGCTACACCAACGCCCGCTGCACGCAACATCGTAAGGTCGTTGCCGCCGTCGCCGAACGCCATCGTCTCGCTGATGTTGATGCCCATGTGCTCGGCAATGGCACGGATGCCGTTCGCCTTGTCGGCTGTGGCAGACGTAAGGTCGCAGAACGCAGGATACCAGCGTGCAGACGTTGTGCCTGGCACGTGGGGTAGGATAGTGTGCTCCTGGTCCTCGGTGAGGAACGGCGTAATCTGCAGTATGCCCTGCCTTATAACCTCCTCAACCGGCACGTCGAACTTGTTGTACGTCACCTTCAGCATGTCATAGAATACATGGTTCACGCTGTCGTTGCGGTTGATGATCTGCAGATCCTTTGTGCCTACAATCACCGCCGGCACGTCGAGACGGTTGCAAAAGTCGACTATCGCCTCTGCCTCGTGAGTAGGGATGAGGTCCTGGCGCACTACCTTGTCGCCATAAACGCATTGAGCGCCAGTGGCAAGAATGAAACCATCCATGATGTCCTCTACCTCCGTGATGTTGTTGAGCAACTGACGTGGACGACCCGTAGCGGTGAAGAGCTTTACACCGCACTTGTGAGCCTCGCGAAGCGCTTCGATTGTTGACTCCGGCACCTTGTGCGTATTAAAGCTGACGAGTGTTCCGTCTACGTCGAAAAACAGGGCTTTTATCATATCCTTTAATTTTTACTCTTTTACTTTTACCTTTGCAAAGGTACTGAAAAAAGTAGAAAGGTAAAAAAGTAAAACGCTAAAAAGTAGGAGGTATGGGCATCTTGCCCGTACCACGCAGCCACAAAACATATTTTAAATTGTAAAAGCGTAAAAATCAAAAAATAATTACTACTTTTGTAATTCATTGTTCACACAGAATACACATTAAACAACCATTAATCAGCAAAGGAAATGACAGAGCAAACGCAACTCGCTTGGGACATAATAGAGACAACGAACACCAACCTCTTCCTCACCGGTAAGGCTGGCACGGGAAAGACCACCTTCCTGCGTCGACTAAAAGAGGAGTCGTCGAAGCGTATCGTGGTTGTTGCGCCTACGGGCATCGCTGCCATCAACGCCGAGGGTGTGACCATCCACTCGTTCTTCCAGTTGTCGTTTGCGCCGTTCATACCCAACTATAATCTCAAGGAACAGCAGTTCCGCTTCTCAAAGCAGAAGATAAACGTAATACGCTCTATCGACACGCTCGTCATCGACGAGATCTCTATGGTGCGTGCCGACCTTCTCGATGCCGTAGACAGCGTGCTGCGCCGTTTCCGCAAGAACAACCTGCCGTTTGGCGGTGTGCAGATGGTTATGATCGGCGATTTGGGTCAGCTTGCTCCCGTAGCAAAAGACGATGAGTGGCAGATGCTCTCGCGCTATTACGCCACGCCTTACTTCTTCTCGTCGCTCGCCCTGCAACGCACACGCTACGCCATCGTCGAATTGACGAAGGTGTATCGCCAGAGCGACAAGCGTTTCCTGGATATACTAAATAAGGTGCGCGAAAACCGTGCTGACGCTGCGGTGCTCTCTGCGCTCAACTCCCGCTACATACCCGACTTCAAGCCGCGCAAGGAAGACGGCTACATACGTCTTACGACGCATAACTGGCAGGCGCAGCGCATCAACGACCACGAGCTTGAACTGCTCCCCGGCAAGCCCTATACCTACACTGCCACCATCGAAGGCAAGTATCCAGAGATGCTCTTCCCGACCGACGAGACGCTCACGCTGAAGACCGGTGCGCAGGTGATGTTCGTGAAGAACGACTCGTCGGCAGACAAGGCTTACTACAACGGTATGATTGGCACCATTGCCGAGATAGATACCGAGGGCTTCACCGTTACGGCGAAGGACACCGGCGAGAATATACGTGTGCAGCCCGAGCAGTGGGACAACACGCGCTACGTGCTCAACGAGAAGACCAACGAGATAAGCGAGGAGGTAGAAGGCACATTCACGCAGTTCCCCGTGAAGACAGCATGGGCTATCACCGTTCACAAGAGTCAGGGTCTTACGTTCGACCACGCCATCATCGACGTGCAGCGCGCCTTCACCCACGGACAGACATACGTGGCGCTCTCGCGTTGCCGCACACTCGAAGGCATGGTGCTGAGTGCGCCGCTGCCGCAGACTGCCATCATACGTGATGAGGCTGTGGACGAATACGCCACGCACGCCATTGAGCACACGCCGAGCGAGGGACAGATAGAACAGTTGCAGCGCGACTACTATCTGTCGGTGGTGAGCGAACTGTTCGACTTCCGCCCGCTCATGGATACCTTCAACCGTGTGCTCGACTTGCTCGACGGACATTTCCGCCGTTCGTTTCCGAAGCTCATCGCCGAATACAAGGCACGCACGGGTACTATAAAGACCGAGCTTATGGATGTAGCCGAGCGCTTCAAGTTACAGTACAGTCAGATTGTCATCGCTTCTGCCGACTATCAGACGAATGCCCTGCTGCAGGAACGTCTGAAGAAGGGCGCCGACTACTTCGCTCGAAAGATTACCGATGTGGAGGAGCTTGTGAAGAAGACATCGGTGAAGACCGAGAACAAGGACGTGAAGAAACGTTACAACGATGTGTTCCCAGCGCTCAAAGAGGTGGTGATGCAGAAGCGCGCCCTCCTCAACTGTGTCAAGGCGGATGGCTTCACACTGCATAGCTATCTGCGCCAGCGTGCCCTGGTACTTGCCGGAAAAACAATATCAGAAAAATAGACAAATGGTATGGTTCTTATACCTATGAACCATTATGGACTTGTATGGTTCGTCACTTTACCATAACTTTGCCCTTTGACAGGTAATGCCGTGCAAACGGCATTTATAGTATAACCTAAAAAACGAATTACTATGAGTAGGGTTTTTCAAGTGAAGCCTAAACAAGTGTTTGAAAAGGTGGAGCTGAAAGCCATCTGCTTTACCCCAGAGAACATCGAAGCGGAAATCGCTTTGTTGTAATCAAAATTTACGTATAATAAATGTGTCGAACAACATTTTATTCAATATAAAAGATAAAAGCGGGATTTTTAGTTGTTTTGTCTTTTATAAAAGATAAATTTACTATTTTTGCGGAAAATATCTTTTATAGTGAATAAATATGGCAACAATTAGGAGACAAAGAATGACGATGATGGCATAACACACATTCATCTCCGCAAGTTCTTGCGAGAAGGTTTGTAGAGATTATTGCTTACAAAGTTTGTAAGCATAATAAAAGATACCATCAATGCAAGTATTTTTATTGCCGTAAACGCGAAAAAATCCACCATATCTCCCAGCATGCGTGTAACGCGTTGTTGGGTAGTGAGTTAGAGGCTGGTAGATAGCTTCTGTTTTGCAGATATCTACCAGCCATCTATCAGCTTGGGTTCTATAGTTTATGATTGGATCAGTTCATTATTTTAACTTATGGCAAACAACATATTCTTTCAGCCCTTCGTCGGCAAGCATTATGCCGACGGAGGTATGCGAGGCGCTCGACAAGTATCAGCCTGAGTATGTCGTCGTTTGGGGCAAGCGCCTTTGGGATAAGATGCCGGGCGAGCGATGGCAGGACGGCGAGCCGATAGTTGTGGACGGGTGCAGCACGGCGACGGGCGCTTATCTCTTGAGCAACGGCAGGCGTGTGAAGGCGATGGCGGTGAACCATCCTTCCGTAGGCTATTCGTGGGATTACTGGTATCGTGTGCTGGAAAAATTCTTCTTGCATTAAATGATGGAAAAAACAACGCAGGTTTCCGAAACGATTGTTCCCGAAACCTGCGTTTCGTAAATAGATATGCGGGGGGTGCGCTTCTGTCAATGATAATATTGTACTAAACACTTTGATTATCAATTAATTTTCTTTATCTTTGCATTCGAAATGGCTGTTTCCGAAACATAGGTTTCGGAAATGAAACAAAATAATCGTTGTATAAATCACTTAAATTATGAGATTCTTTGGAAGAAAAGATGAGATTGCCGAATTGCATAATATCCGCAATCTATCGTTACATACAGCACGTTTCACTATCGTGACTGGCAGAAGACGCAGCGGAAAGACATCGTTATTGCTTAAGGCATATGAGGATGTGGACGACTTGTTGTACTTTTTTGTTGCAAGAAAGTCGGAGGAGGAATTGTGCAAGGATTTCGTCAATGAGATTAAGGAAAAACTGCAAATACCTATTCTTGGAGAAGTTTCGCGGTTTGCTGATATATTCAAGTATCTTTTACAGCTGTCGAAAACTCGCCCGCTGACTATCATAATAGATGAGTTTCAAGACTTCAAAAGGGTGAACGCTTCTGTGTTCTCTGACATGCAGAAGATATGGGACCTGAACAAGCAGGATGCTCATGTCAATCTGGTGGTGTGCGGTTCGATATATTCGCTTATGAATATCATCTTCAAAAACAACAAACAGCCACTGTACGGACGACAGACCGGTGAGATAAAGGTAACGCCATTCCCTCCATCCGTGATAAAGGAGATTCTTTCTACATACAATCCTTCTTATACTAACGAGGACCTGCTGGCTCTCTATTCCTATACCGGAGGTGTGGCAGAATATGTGGAAATGATGTTGGATGCAGGGGCCAACACCAAAGAACTGATGACCGAGAAATTCATTGGCAAGAACTCATATTTCATATATGAAGGCAAAAACATGCTGATAGAAGAGTTTGGCAAGGACTATGACCGCTATTTCGAGATATTGCAGTTGATAGCCTCTGGCTATACTACCCGTTCGGAAATAGAGGGCATTATGAAGGTTGAGCTCTCGGGTTATCTCACTAAACTTGAGAACGACTATAGCCTGATTTCACGCAATATGCCAATGTTTCAAAAGACCAACCGCAATATACACTATCAGATAGAAGACAACTTTCTGCGCATTTGGTTCAGGTATATCTACAGATACAACTATATGTTGGAGGTGGGAGCCAACAAAAAACTGAAAATAATAATGGACAGAGACTATACTACGTATACCGGAAAGGTGCTTGAGAGGTATTTCAAGGCGAAGATGATAGAGAGCGAGCTGTATACTAATATAGCCTCATGGTGGGATAGAAAGGGTGAAAACGAAATAGACATAATAGCTGTAGACGAGATAGAACAGGCGGTTTGTTTCTATGAGGTTAAACGGCAAGCTAAGGATGTGGTTATCGGTATAGTGAAAGAAAAAGCCGAGCACTTCTTCCATACTACAGGAAGATTCAAGAAATACGACATAGAGTATAAAGGCTTGTCTATGGAGGATATGTAATAGGAGTGGTTTACCGTCCGCCGTCCAATCAGATTCCGTCCGCCGCCCGATTGGGTTGCGTTCGGTGTCCGATCGGACGGCGTACGGTGCATGGTGAGAATTTGTGGTGTTAAGGCTAACTTTTGATAAGTTAGGCAGCATCTCAACAATAAAAATAAGTGAACTTAGAATTGCAATTCTTATCTTTGCAATTCTTGTATTGTCTTCGATTTACACTAACGTTTGGTGTAAAAGACAGATAAATGATAATTTACCGACGCTTGACCGTTCATTAAGAGAGGTAAAAGTTCGTCACGCTGCTTAGTTAAAGCGTTGATTTCTTCACCGATTATCATTTGTTTGTTGAATATCGGCTCACAAACTTGCTCAAACTCCGAAATAACAGACTTTGTAGGAATGATAACAGGAAGAGAGAATAGTTCATCCTTTGTTATAGACCCAAATGTCGTACCAGCAGAGTTCATTCCTTCAAACTTTAATCTAAAGTCATTCATCAAATAGTATAAATGGGTCATAGAACCTATCTTTGACGATAAGGCAGAAAGACCACGACCAATACAGCAATCATTATTTGCAATGTTCAATGCTCCAACAGGTGCTCTTACGCTCATAAGAATATCGCCCTTATTTGCGTATCGGCTTGGCGAAGTTGTGTATTGTCGAATGTCTGGAAAACGAAGTCCAAAATCTGTACTACCTTGATAGAAAATAATGCCTTCGCCACCTTCATTGTAAGAAGAGCCATCAGGTGATTGCCCCATCGTGATGTTGGCAACATCAGATAATACGCCATTGCTCCACCCTTGCGGTATCTCACGCTTCAATTTCTCATTCCAAACCATAGCTCCGCCACTCGACTTATACGGCTTGCCCTCCTCGTTTGGGAAGTCAAACTGCACAAACCAATAGTCATAGAGTTGCTTTGCCATCGCCTCTAAATTATCATTTATCAGCATTGTTTCTTTCTTCTTTATATTATATAGAGACCAATACAAATTAAATGGTATGAAAGAAACAGTTATACAAGCCGTTTTAGATGGTATGCGAGCAGTTCTAACTGATAATCAGTTGGAATTGCTTACAGATGTGACCAGAAGGGCACTATCTGAGTGTGAGATTACGCCAAAGTTGGCAGAGGAAGAACAGCTCAACAAGGAAAATGCTGAACTTCTTGGGGCTTTTATATCCTCAAAGAAAGTGGAGGGGTGTTCAGACAAGACAATCCACTATTATAAGTCTTCCATTGAGAAGCTGATAGCGACTGTTAAGAAGAATGTGTGCGACATTTCTACCAATGACATTCGTTGCTATCTCGCTGAGCAACAGGAGCAACGAGGACTTAGCAAGGTTACGATTGACAACTTGCGCCGTATCTACTCCAGTTTCTTTTCTTGGCTTGAAGACGAGGACTATATTACCAAAAGTCCTGTGCGCAGAATCCATAAGGTGCGCACGGACGCTTTGGTGAAAGAGGTGCTGACGGACGAGAATATAGAGGTTTTGCGTGACAGTTGCCAGGAATTGCGTGACATTGCTATGATAGATTTGTTGCTTAGTACTGGTATGCGTGTTGGGGAACTGGTGAAAATCAATCGTGAAGACATTGACTTCCAAGAACGTCAGTGTGTGGTGTTTGGCAAGGGCAACAAAGAGCGCGAGGTGTATTTTAACGCACGGACTAAAATCCACCTAAAAAAGTATTTGGAGCAACGCACAGACACAAATCCAGCTTTATTTGTAAGTCTGCACGAACCGCACACACGATTAACCATAAGTGGCGTGGAAGTACGTTTGCGCCAACTTGGAAAGAAAGTAAACCTCAATAAGGTTCACCCTCACAAATTCCGTAGAACATTGGCAACAATGGCTATTGACAAGGGAATGCCGATTGAGCAAGTGCAAAAGATGTTGGGACACGTAAAAATCGACACAACGCTGCATTATGCTATGGTAAACCAAGCCAATGTAAAGGCTGCGCACCGCAAATTCCTTAATTAAGGTTTAGAAATGCTATATTCTGCTTGTTTATGAGTACCTTTGCGAGATAAATTCAAGAAGAAATACTTATGAGGTTAGCAGATATTATAGAAACTTTTATATCAGGCGACTGGGGTGAAGAAACGGTTGCTGAAGATACCCCTAATTCTGTGTTTTGTATTAGGGGCGCAGACATAGTGCCTATAACTAACCATTGCTTTAATGGAATACCACAACGTTTCGTTTGTGACAAGACAATAGAAAATAAAACGTTGAAGGCTGGCGATTTGATAATAGAGAAATCGGGCGGTAGCCCGACACAATCCACAGGACGCATTGTATACGTGTCGGAAGATTTGATAAAAGCCAAAGATAATGTTGTCTGTTCTAACTTTTGTACTGCTTTTCGTGTGAAGACAGGATGGAATCCTCTATACGTTTACTATTATTGGCAGAACATGTACAATCATGGAGCGTTTTTCAATTTCGAGGGGAAGACTTCCGGCATCAAAAACCTTCAGCTTGATAATGCGTTGTCTGCCATAGAGATTGAATATCTCCCCCTCGAAAATCAAAATCAAATTGTAGCCCCTTTGATCGCTATTGACGAAAAAATAAAAGTTAATCGTCAGATAAATGATAATTTATTGTTGCTTGACCATTCATCAAGAGGGGCAATAGTTCGTCTCGCTGCTTAGTTAAAGACTCTATCTCACAACGATTTTCTATTATTTCAGCCAATATAGAGTCGAACTTGTTTCTAAAATCAGCATTTGGACTAACCAATACAAATAACCCCTTCAAATCTTTATCTGAAAGGTGTCCGACTGTAGAGCCTTTTGCTCTCAACTCTTTAGCCTTTATATAGGGCGCAATATCATATCTTGCTTGCAAAATAGAAACTGTTGAATTGGGGTTCGCTCTCAGTCTTACACTTCGTTGATTCAGATAAGAGACATTGTCATTCCAATAGTTCATATGGAAATTTCCATCCATTCCTATAAGCAAGTCTTGTTTCTGTAATTTATACTTTTCGTCGGCTTCTTCTCTCGAATATGCAGAAACGCTATTTTCTAATATATCACGAATACGTACAACTGGTATGTTAGTTGGTTCTTCTGTAAATAAACCTGTAGAGAAAGGGAATCCGTATTGAACGGATAATTCATCAAAAATATTGGCTGCAGTCCATCCTTGCGGTATCTCACGCTTCATTTTTTCGTTATAGACCATAGCCCCACCACTTGATTTATACGGCTTGCCCTCCTCATTCGGGAAGTCAAACTGCACAAACCAGTAGTCATAGAGTTGCTTTGCCATCGCCTCTAAATTATCATTTATCTGCTTGTTGAGTTCAATCTTACCATCAAGAGAATCCAAAATATCAGCAATGGTATTTTGGATATTCTCGTTTGGAACTCGAACGATTAGATTTGCCAAATTCTCTTGTGATAATGTAGGGATGGCACTTCCTCCAACAATTCCATATATCTGTTTTTGAAATTCGTCTGTTTTAATGAAATATGCCAGATATACAGGGTTAATCTGTATATCTTTTAGGACTACAAACTGCGGATTGAGAGTCATAGGATGCTCAACATTGCGAATAATAGCAGTTCTACCATAAGAATTGCCAGTTTTGACAATCACAATATCGTTTGGGGCAATCTTTATTTCTGGTGACTCTTCATATTTTGCCCAACTTATATATGTACATTTAGATAAATCCATTACGCCGTCAACAATATTTGAAGGGCTTAATGAAATTGCACCATCGGAAGGAGATAATACCAAATCTTCGGTAGTATAGCCACGAAAGCCTATTCTACCAAAGATTTTACAAATATCCCCCAATTTATATTTCTTGTATTTCATTAGTTCTATTTTATTCCTTATCCAGCAATCCCCTCACTTCTTTATCGAAGTCAGAGTCAATGCGTTGTGTCTTATTAAAAATATCATATTCTTCTTCCGCTTTCTTCTTGGCTTGCGCTGCCGATATTTTGCCTTTGTCAGGCAGAATCTGATAGCGGCGGAAAGTAAGGAATTCGTTAACGCTTGTCGAGAACTGCGCCATGTTGAACGTGTTTTCACGCTCAATGAGGTCTTCTATATAGTCGAAGAAGCCAGTGACGGCACGCTCCAGTTGTCGGACTTCCTTTTCTTGCAGATAATTCTTGGCAATAGATACGTCCGACTTTAAGACACGCCCGTCAGGAGCGTTCTTCCATGTAGTCAATCCCATGTGGTCTTTCGTATGGTCAGCCTTTGAATAGATAATCTCCGCTGCGGTCTGCCCAGTGATGGCAAAGTGGAAGCGGTTTTGTATCATCGCGTAGAAATCGTGTGTGGTAGGCGAGTTGCGGTCATAGTCGGTGCTACATTCTGCGTATATGTCCGTAATCTGTTGCCAAATGCGACGTTCGCTTGCGCGGATAGAACGCACACGTTCGAGCAACTCACGGAAGTAATCCTTGCCAAACACTGCTGTTCCTTGCTTCAACCGCTCGTCGTCCATGACGAAACCCTTCTTGATATACTCACTCAGAATCTTGGTAGCCCACTGACGGAACTTTGTAGCCTTTGCCGAGTTGACACGGTAGCCAACAGCAATAATCATATCAAGATGGTAAAAATCTACCAGCTCCTCAACATTGCCACGAATCCCCCTGTTTACGACGGTTGCAATTTTTGCAACCGTCGTGTCGGGCAGAAGTTCGCCAGTCTTGTAAATATTTGAAATATGACGGCTGATGCCAGACTTGTCAATGCCAAACAGTTGAGCCATAGCCTTTTGGGTACACCAAAGTGTTTCGTCCTTTATAACTACTTGCACTTTGCCGTCCGCATCTGGCATATTGTAGAGCAGAAATTGAATCTCGTTACTCATCTCCGTGTTCCTTCCCTACGTTTTCGTTGAAACTGATGCTATCCAACTGCTTCAATATCTCTTCTTCGAGGCGGTGGCTCTCTGCGAACTGTGCCTTCAGCGTTGTCTTGTATTGGCCCATGCGCTTGTTGAACTCCTCCTCGGTGATGTCCACATAGTCAATCTTAATGTCGAAATACTGACCTGCAGAAAGGCTGTAACCTTTCTCTTTGATTTCATCGTATGTCACAGCTACCGAGAAGTCGTCAACAGCCTCCTTATTCTGGAATGTGTTCACGATCTTGTCGATTTCGAAATCGCGAAGACGGCGCTTCTGGTTGTTACCTTCCTTATATTCCTCACCCAGCTTGCTTGCGTCGATGAGAATCACCTTGTCGCTCTGTGCCGATTTGTCAAAGAACAGCACGGAGACATTGGTACCTGTAGTAGCAAACACATTTGACGGCATAGACACACATCCATACACCCATCTTTCATCTACGATGCGTTGCAAGATGCGCTTCTCTACGCCACTTTTAGATGTGATAAATCCTGTAGGTATGACGATTGCGCCCTTTCCCGTTGGCTTCAGCGAGTTGAGCAGATGCTGGATGAAGCAAGTGTAGATAGCCATTTTTGGTTTGTTCGGATCTACCTTTTTCACAGAGTTGGGAACACCAGCCCAAAAACGGATTGTGTCGGCAGCGAGCGTGTCACGATACTCTGGAAAATCGAGTTTGAACGGTGGATTGCTTACAATGAAATCGAATTTCTTCAGCACACCATTATTCTCTTTATGCGATGGTTCGGTAAGCGTGTTACCTTGCACCACATTAGGCAGAGAAGCCGAAAGGTTATTGAGGATAAGATTCAGACGCAGCATCTCGGATGATTTCTCTGAAATGTCCTGCGAGTAGATGGAGCATCGGTCCTCACCTATCTGGTGAGCCAACGCCATGAGCAGCGTGCCTGTACCTGCCGACGGATCATAACAAGTAATTCCGCGGAAGTCCGACTTGTCGCCCACAAGCAACCGCGCCATAACCTGCGCTATGGCATGAGGTGTGTAATATTCAGCATATTTTCCGCCACTGGCATTGTTGAACCCCTTCAACAGGTACTCGAAGATGTGTGAGAAGAAATCATATTTCTCGCCAAACACATCCTCAAAGTTGAAAGAAGCCACATTGTTCATCAGAGCCTTGGCAAACTCATCACGCTTCTGTGTGTCGGTAACATATGTAGTCAGCGGAAAGAAAATATTAACCTTGCTCTTTCCTGACGTGGTGACGGAGAAAGTGTCGGCATTGAGCGAGGCAATGTCAATGAGAGTAGCATCGAGCAGTGTAGAAAAATCGCCTTTGGTGGCAGAGTTATAAAGGTGAGATAGCGTATGCTCCGGCTTCATGCGAGGCACGGAGTGTGGAAGATAGCTGAAAAGGTCTTCCACTTCATCCTCAGTGAATTTGTCATATTCGGCATCCCACTTCTCTGCGTTTCTTAGGCGCTCGCCATAAACTTCATCGCGCTTTGCCTCATAGCCGAACTTATCGTTAAAAAACTTGTAAAGGAACATTTCCGTTACAATCTTATATTCGCTGCCTGTGCCAGCCAATCCGTAAGCCCCGGTAGTGCTCTTCAGAGAGTCGATAAGGGCAATGGTAGCCTCAGATATATTGATGTTGCTCATTATTGTTTTTAATATGCGTAGTTACGTTGTTGTAAATATTCTGTTGTGATGAGATTGTTGATAAACTTGCGGTCCTTGATGTCTGTCCTTATGTGCATCTTCAGCAGTTCCTTGCCGATGATGGCAAGCACATCCTGCTGAAATGCCGGTTCGTTGTCGAGCTTGTTGATGTCGAGGAATATCATTCTGTCGATGTCCTGCTTCATATTTGCCAGGTTCTCCGCAATCTCATATTCGTGTTTTGATATGATTGGTTGTTCGCGCTTTTCGTTCTGCTCCTCAATACGCTTATGGATTCGCACAAACCGCTCGTCACCCTTGTACTTGCTTTTCAGAAGACGGTTGCGACGATTGATTTCCCTTATTTTCTTCATCACCTCGTCCATGTACTGTATACTTTCTTTTGCATCAGCAGTATCTTTAGGTACAAATCCCTTTTTGCGGAAATACTCACGGAACTCATCGGCAAGGATAACATATTTGTCCTCCTTTGTATCGAAGTTTGCCTCAAACTCAGCCTGCACACGCTCGCAACGCTCACGGATGTCGTTGACTATGATGCGCATTTCCTCAGGCATTCCTTTCTTGAACTCAAATTCCAGCTCAGAAAGTGCAACGTTAATGATGCCCGACACGTCGGCCTTATGTTCTGTATTTTCAAGAAGATTGATGCGCTCGATGCGATGCGTCACCTCCGTGATAAGCATAGGAATGGTGCCGATAGGTAGCGATGCAAGTTTCTGCTTTGTTTCCTCGTCGCCGAAAGAACGCACTTGGTTGACAATAGCCTTTGCCTCCGAAAGCGTGTTGCGCAATTCATAAAGGCTGTCCTTGTTGTCAACCTCGTCAATCTGCTTACGGAACTCCTCCATATTATCAGTGGTGAAGTTGAAGAGAACGCTTTTTACCTGCCTGATTTTGGCTTCCACCTCTTCTTTCGTTACCATCACATCGTTGGCGATATTGTTCTGTCCCGAGCCAATGCCGTCAGAAGTGCGGTTCAATTCACGCAGGTAGCGGTCGTTGGTAGCATCAAAATTCTCCTTGATGTTCACGAAATCAACCACATAACCATATTTGAAATCATGGTAAGGTCGGTTGACACGCGTCAAAGCCTGCAACAAGTCGTGCCCGTCGAGCGAGCGTCCGAGATACAGTTTCTTCAGACGAGGAGCATCAAAACCGGTGAGAAGCATCTTGTTGACAATGAGCACGTCCACTTCCTGAAGTTTCTTGAACCCCTCAATATACTCTTTACGTTCCAACTTATCGCCTTCGTCATGCAATATAAGCGAAGCGGTCAAAGGCCTGTAGCCAGAAGGCAAAGTCATTGGCTCTGCTGCCATTCCGAGCTGTTCCTCTTTATGCTGCCATATTTTCTCTGCATTATGAAAACGCTCCTGCCACAAGCGGAACATCTCTCTTGCCTGAGGGTTTGTCTTGCAGACAATCATGGCTCCGACAGAGTTGTCGTTCTGCTCCCTGCGGAAACGGCGGAAGTCGGATATGACATAGTCGAGCAACGCATTAAGATAGCTTTCATCCTCAATGATCTTATTGCGGTCGATGTCCGACTTCTTCACTTTTACGCTTCCAGCCAATTTGTCGAGGATGTCCTCTATCTTTTCCTTGTAGATGGTTTCGACAGGCTCACGCATAAGTTTGCAAGTATAGCCGTCAGCGATGGACTTGTCGTAATAGTAGGTATGGATATAGTCGCCAAACACTCGCCAAGACTCACGCTCCTCCTTGAGAAGCGGCGTGCCAGTGAGGGCTATCTTCACAGCGTTTTTGTCAGCTTCGAGCAAATTGGCCAAGAAACTTCCCTTGGGGTTATATCCACGATGCGCCTCGTCGATAAAGAATATACGTTGCAGGTTGGTGCTGTAACTGTCATCAACTTGCACCTTCGCCTTATCTTCTTTGAACTTCTGGATGTTGACCACCATGATCTCCAACTTGCCTTCATTGTTCTGTGTGATAGACCGGCTTGCAATGTCCTTCATCAGTTCTTCACGGCTCTTGGCATTATGCACGATAAGCCCACGGGCGGCAAATTCGTCGGTAGCCTGTTCCATAAGGTCGATACGGTCGACTATGAAATAGAACTTTGCCACGATGTTTTTCCGTGCAAAGAAATCCGTCAGACTACGCACGCTGTAATAGGCAAGAGCTGTTTTTCCGCTGCCCTGTGTATGCCAGATGATACCGCTCTTTATCCCATTGTTTAGGGTGCGACGGATAGCATAGGAGGCGAACATCTGCTGATAGCGCATAATATGCTTTTGTAACGTAGTGCCCTGTGTGCCGTCCTCCAATTCCACCTTGCGCTCAACGTATGCTATGCCATAACGAAGCAGGAACAGAAAGCGCTCCTTGCTCAGCATGGAGGTTATGATACGGTTGGTAGGGGTGTTGACATCCTTGTTAGTCTGATACTCCTTAAGGTTCTTGATGACTACACAGTTGCGGTGTTTCAATACCTTATATTCGTCGTCATCCGTTATTTCCTGATAGGGATAATTGGTAATAAACGTTTTGTTCTCCTCACGGAACACATTGAAGAAAGCCTTTCCCTTGGCAGAGCTACAATAGAATGCACCTTGAATAGGTACACGGCTCTCGTTGTCGTATTCCTGATTGTTGGAGAATATCATCAACTGCGTAACGTTGAAGAAGCGGCGAAAACATGTTTTGCTCATTCGTGTATTGATGCGTTCACGCTCAGCCAAGATACCCTCGTGGTTATTTGGTTTCTTTACTTCAATAAAAGCCAATGGCATTCCATTGATGAAACAGGTGATATCAGGACGGAAATTATCCTCCGTATCTTCGTTTTCACATGTAAACTCTGTGGTGACGTGCCAATCGTTGTTTTCAGGATTGTCAAAGTCAATAAGTTTTATTCCGCTATTGGAAGAAAGCATCTGGTAAAACTCGCGTCCTAAATCATCATTGTTTGCAACGTTTACAATCTTTGAAAACAACAAAGAGACTTCCTGACTTGACAAAGACGGATTCAGACGTTTAACAGCGTTCTGAAAAACATCTGTCAATATATTAGTCTTGGTATCATATGTATTGATGTTGTCCAAGTAGGTATAGCCCAACTTACATAGATGGAGAGCTGCAGGCACCTGTACCCTGGTATTCTCATTGAAGTTAGAATTTCCCATAAATATAGATTTAGTCAAAGTTAATTATTTCACTTACATTGACATTCAATTGATTTAATTCTTCCATACAGTCAATATGTTGCTTATAATGCAAAATTATAGATTTTTAGTGAGAAACAATATTGCTCAATTCAACCTTTAACAAGATATAACTTTACATGTGACAATGCATCTCAACAATAAAAAATAAGTGAACTTGTTTTGTATTGTCTTCGATTTGCACTAACTTTGCAGCCTGTAAACTCTCAAGTCTATTAATATTCAATCAAATAATAACTAAAACAAACAAAAATGAAACTCAATCGTTTAATTCTCGCGGCTGTGGCAGCACTCTTCGTACAGAGCAGCTACGCACAGCAGCCGTACGGCGGTTGTTGGAACCCGGACGACATCAAGAACTGGTCGCCGGAGACCGACAAGGACGCTAAGTTCAACCGCTCACGTGTGCCATTGGCAAAGCGCTTCAAGGAGCCTGAGCTGATGAAGGCTAACAAGAACCAGTATTACGAGGGTCAGATCTGCAACGCTCCTATCCTTTTCCCGACATGTTCTATGTGTCCGTCGCAGGGCGCGTACAACTTCCTCGGCTATCAGCCTACCTACTGGCAGTACATGGACAAGCTCGTCTACTGGGCAGGTTCGGCTTCTGAGGGTATCATCATCCCGCCGCCAGCAGGTTCTATCGACGCTGCCCACCAAAGCGGTGTGAAGGTGCTGGGTCAGGTGTTCTTCCCGCCGTACGCTTTCGGTGGCAATCAGGCATGGGTGCGCCAGATGCTTACCAAGGAGAACGGCGTATATATCTATGCTAAGAAGCTCTACGAGATTGCTAAGTACATCGGCTTCGATGGTTGGTTCATCAACGAGGAGACCGGTGGCGGTAGCGAATCGGAGTGGGTTGGCTTCATCAAGGAGTTTAATAAGATTGCGGATGAGAATGGCGACACACACATGGAGATTCAGTGGTACAACGCTAAGTCTTATCCGAATGTTACAATCCTGAAGTCGCACAAGAACACATCGCAGTTCCTCGAGTACGGTTCGCCGGGCGACTATCGTAGCTATGCAAGCCAGCTCGGCTGCACAGAGGCGGAGACCTTCTCTAAGATATATGGTGGTGTGCAGGTGGCTGCAAACGGACATACAGGCTTTGAAGGAGATTTGCAAAGTGCAATGCCTACCAGCGGACACGTCGGTTCGCTCGACCTCTTCTGCCCTGAGGAGAAGACATGGAAGGACAACGTGCGCAACTTGCTCGGCAAGAACGATACGGGTCCTGACGCATACAAGGCTATAACGAAAACTTTCGAGAACGAGATGCAGATGTGGACCAACTATGCCGGCGACCCAACCGTTACAAATGACGCTTGGTCAGGCATCTCGGGTCACGTACTCGAGCGTTCGGTTATCAGCTCAATGCCGTTCACTACATCGTTCTGCGTAGGTGTGGGCAAGCACCGCTTCGTAGAAGGTGAGAAGGTGGCTACACAGGACTGGTACCACTCGGGCGTGCAGAGCATTATGCCAACATGGCGCTACTGGATGGAGAACAAGGACGATGCTTCTTTCGAGATCAACTGGGACGACGCTTGGAACTTCGGTTCGAGCCTTAAGCTGAAGGGCGGCTCTGCGTTCACCGGCGACCACCTCTGGCGTCTGTACAAGACTAAGCTCGCCGTGAACGGTGGCGGCACATTGCGCCTGGTTTACAAATCATCGAACACGACAAACGCTTCTGTAGAGGTGAAGCTCTCTACAACAAGCTCTGTAAATCCTGACGTTACACTCTCTGCACCGAAAACCACAACAAAGAACGGTTGGACTGTTGCTGAGTACGACCTCTCTTCGCTCAACGGCAAGACTATCTATATGATTGGTCTTAACGTTAAGGCTAAGTTCACAGTCTACGACTACGAACTCTCGCTCGGCGAACTCTCTGTGCTGCCAGCAAACTATGCTCCGGCACCAGTGGAGGTGAAGAACCTGGCTACGACAAGCACGCTTGGCAACGTGCAGGGCGACGCTCGTCTGACATGGGACTTCGACTATACAGCCGACTTCGACCACTTCGACATCTATAAGGAAAACGAAGACGGCACACGCACAATGGTTGGTCAGACTCGCGACGAGGCATTCTACGTTCCGACATTCCAGCGTAAGGACAACGAGGCTTATGTTAAGTTCATCGTTACTCCGGTTATGAAGGACATGCGCCAGCAGAAGGGCAAGAGCATCATGCTCGACTACCCGCAGGCTACCGCTCCGGTTGTTTCGTTCACTATCAGCAACAGCTATCTGAAGGTGGGCGAGACTGCCACAATCACAGCTAACGGTACGGGTAATCCGACTGCCTTCAAGTGGACTCTGCCCGAGGGTCTGAAGCTCGCTAACGGCTTCTCACTCACCGACCAGACTATCACCGTAGTTGCAGAGAAGGTGGGCAAGCAGCGTGTAACTGTTGATGTTACAAACGCCATCGGCACATCTACTACTTCAAGCAATATCCTCGACGTAATGACCGAGGAGGAATACAAGAAGATTTACAACGTTGTATACCAGAAGAAGGTGCTCGGCTACAGCGGCTCTACCAACTATAAGGAGGTGCCGGATAAGATTATCGACGGCGAGACCAATCCTACTTCCGCATCGGACAAGTGGTGCAACGTAAGTGCTGACAACTGGGTTACATTCGACCTCCAGAGCGTATATCGCATCTATAGCTTCAAGATTTTCGATGGCAACGCAGGTCCAGAATCAGGCGTAGACCAGATCGACTCTTACCAGATCCTCCTCTCTGAGGATAACGAACACTGGACAACAGTTGTTGATACCTACAACCGCCAAAAAGAGAGCATCAAGACCGACTACATCGCTCCGATGCGTGCACGCTACGTGAAGCTCGTTCCGCACGTCAACGGCATCCTCCGCATCTGGGAGTTTGAGGTTTATGGCAAGAAGGACAACAGCATGAAGCTCTCTACATTGACAAACAATGTCACTATGAACGCTGGTGAGTCGTATAATATCAATGTGACTTACGATTTGGGCGAGGGAGCTACTAAGGCTGATAAGTTCGAGTGTGTTGCTACAAGCAAGAACGGCAACGTGACTATCGGCACAATCAAGGAGAACGTGAAGAAGAACACGTTCGTCATTCCTGTAACTGCTAAGCAGCGCATGGGTGACGATGTCGTTACTATCCGCGTCGTTAATGGTGACGACTACGAGGAGATTGCTGTACAGGTTGAGGTTGACGCTACTACACAGCCTAACGTGCTCAAGGGCAAGACGGCTGAGGTGCGCCACTATGAGAATGACTACTCTTTCGAGGCAGCTTTCAAGAAGTATGATGTCAGTGGTCTGACCGACGGCAACAAGGCAGACGAGGCTCTCACCGATATCGAGGCACCTTCTACCCACCGCGACGACGTATGGGTGATCTTCACCGCTCCGGAAGGCAAGCAGTGGGACCTTGCAAAGGTTATTGTGAACATCCCGAACGAGAACTACGCAGAGAACGACAACAACGAGATGAACTACGTCAACAAGGACGTGAAGATTGCTGTGGGCGACGACCTCACACGCATGAACACGGCGAAGACATTCTCTGGCTTGAAGAAGGTTTCTGAGCTTAGCTACATCTTCCCGGAGAGCGTGAAGACAAAGTATCTTGCTGTCATCTGCAACCTCTATGTCTACTCTCTTCCGTCAATGGCTGAGGTTTCTGCTTACGAGCAGTTCGCAGACCCGACTGCCATCAACAACGCTACTGTACAGAACGCTGTTAAGGGCATCTACACCGTGAACGGCACAAAGCTCAACGCTCTGCAGAAGGGCTTGAACATCGTGAAGTTCGCTGACGGCACTGTGCAGAAAGTGCTCGTTAAGTAAATTATTAATTATTAATTAGTAATTATAAATCGGTTACGGCTATCGGAAGTGTAAAAGCTTCCCGATAGCCGTTTTTCATATCCTTAAATGTAAAAAATACAACACAAACGCAAATTAGTTTGGCAAATGCTTGGTGGGTTGACTTTTATGATATATATTTGCAAACAAATTGTTAAAGTGAAATTATTACAACCGCTAAAAGCCACCATAACATGAGTAAAGACAATGTATTATACAGAGTGTGCCACTTCTATGTTGAAGGTTTTCGCAGTATGACTCTGGGCAAGGTATTGTGGACCGTTATCCTCATAAAACTGTTTGTTATATTCTTTGTGCTGAAGCTGTTCTTCTTCCCCAACGTGCTTGAGCAGAAGTCGAATGGCGACAAAGCATCATATGTCGCAGGGGAGTTGACGGGCGATAGGGTGGACAGATAGCCACTCGCATCGGTCGACGCAGATGGTAGATGTATAAGTTCTGTAGCCCGAAAGAAACTAAATATAAACCTAATCAATAATAAAAAGACATCAAAAAATGACACATCTCTTGACTGTAGACCCTACACTTATCGACTGGTCGCGTGCGCAGTTCGCACTCACAGCCATATATCATTGGCTGTTCGTACCGCTCACATTGGGTCTTGCCCTCATCATGGGCATTATGGAAACGTGCTATTATCGCACTGGTAAGCAATTCTGGAAGGATACCGCCATCTTCTGGCAGCGACTGTTCGGCGTGAACTTCGCCATGGGCGTTGCTACGGGCATCATCCTCGAGTTTGAGTTTGGCACCAACTGGAGCAACTACTCGTGGTTCGTGGGCGACATCTTCGGCGCACCACTCGCCATTGAGGGCATCGTGGCGTTCTTCATGGAGAGCACCTTCGTTGCTGTGATGTACTTCGGTTGGCAGAAGGTGTCGCGTGGTTTCCACTTAGCATCGACGTGGCTCACCGGACTCGGTGCAACCATCTCGGCTTGGTGGATTCTTGTGGCTAATGCTTGGATGCAGTACCCCGTGGGCTGCGAGTTCAATCCTGACACCGTGCGCAACGAGATGACGAGCTTCATGGATGTAGCACTTTCGCCGTTCGCCGTGGACAAGTTCTTCCATACCGTGACCTCTACGTGGGTGGTAGGCGCAGCGTTCGTGTGCGCCGTGAGCTGCTGGTATCTGCTGAAGCGACGCGAGCAGGAAATGGCACGTCAGAGTATCAAGATAGCGAGCATCGTGGGCATCGTGGCTGCCGTGCTTACTATGGCGACGGGCGACTTCTCTGCCGTGAAGGTGGCTGAGAAGCAGCCTATGAAGCTCGCTGCTATGGAGGCTCTGTACGACGGAGGCGAGGGCGTTTCGCTAACAGCGGTTGCTGCTGTCAATCCGTTCGAGCAGCCCGACTATGCCAAGGGCGAGGAGCCACCGCTGCGCATTGCCATCCCGAACGGACTCTCGCTGCTTGCTACGCACAAGGCGGACGGATATGTACCTGGCGTGAACGACCTGCTCAACGGCTACACACGTGCCGACGGCACACGTGAGCTCTCGGCTGAGGAGAAGATTGAGCGCGGACGCAAGGCGATTGCTGCGCTTGCCGAATACCGCAAGCTGAAGGCTGCGGATGCCAACGACGCGCGCTTGCCAGAACTTGCTGAGCAGCTGAAGCAGGACATGCCTTATTTCGGCTACGGCTACATCAAGGATCGTGCAGAGTTGGTGCCGTATATCCCCATCAACTTCTACGCATTCCGTGTGATGGTAGGCGTGGGCACGCTACTGATGCTTTTCTTCCTCGTCATCGGCCACATAGCATGGCGCAAGGATATAACCTCGAAGTATCGCTGGCTCTACGTGGCAGCACTGGTTATGCTTCCACTCACGTACCTGGCGAGCGAAGCCGGATGGATTGTAGCCGAGCTGGGCAGACAGCCGTGGGCTATTCAGGACATGCTGCCAACGGTGGCTGCAGTTTCCGATATTAAGTCGGGCAGTGTGGCGTTCACGTTCTTCCTCTTCCTCGTGCTCTTCACGGTGCTGCTTGTGGCTGAGGTGAGCATCATGTGCCGCGTAATACGCAAATATAATGCCGAGAAACCTCAGACATCAACCGACAACACTTATGTTTAACTCTTCATATAACACATTCTTATGACATACGAATTTTTGCAACAATACTGGTGGTTCATCGTCTCGCTGCTCGGGGCGTTGCTCGTGTTCCTGCTCTTTGTGCAGGGTGCTAACTCTATGGTGCATAGCATAGGCAGAACGGAAGACGGGCAGCGCAAGGTGCTCGAGTCGACCGGCAGAAAGTGGGAGATAACGTTCACTACGCTCGTCACCTTCGGCGGAGCCTTTTTCGCCTCGTTCCCGTTGTTCTATAGTACGAGCTTCGGCGGAGCGTATTGGCTCTGGATGATAATCCTCTTCTCGTTCGTGCTGCAAGCCGTGAGCTACGAGTTCCAGCTGAAGAAGGGCAACCTGCTCGGCACACGTACCTATCGCTGGTTTCTCGTGCTGAACGGCATCGTGGGTCCGTTGTTGCTCGGCGGAGCTGTGGCTACGTTCTTCGACGGTTCCAACTTCCTCGTCGAGAAGGCATCGCTGACGGATATCGGTGCGCCCGTTATCAGCCGTTGGGCTAACGCTTCGGCAGGACTCGACGCGCTGCTCGACCCGTGGAACCTCGTGTTCGGACTCGCCGTGATGTTCCTTGCACGTATGCTCGGCGCACTGTACATAATAAATAATGTGGAGGATGAGGACATCCGTTCGCGTGCCAGTGTGCGCCTTGTCGGCAGCACCGTGCCGTTCCTTGTGTTCTTCCTCGCTTTCTTTGTGCGTCTGTTGCTGAAGGACGGTTACGCAGTGGATGCGCAGGGCGTGGTGTTCATGGAGCCTCTGAAGTATCTGCACAACTTCCTCGCCATGCCGCTGTTGGCGGTGCTTACGCTTGTGGGCGTGGTGTTGCTGTTGTATGGAGTAGGGCGCACCATTTTTAGCAACTCCTACGTGAAGGGTATCTGGCCGGCAGGCATCGGTGTGGTCATTGTAGTGCTCTCGCTTCTGCTCATTGCCGGTCTTGGTGGCACTGCCTATTATCCCTCTAACGCCGATTTGCAAAGCTCGCTCACCATCGCCAACAGTTGCAGCAGCGAGTTCACCCTGCGCACCATGTTCTATGTGTCGCTCCTTGTGCCATTCGTGTTCGCGTATATTGCATACGTATGGCGTGTGATGGATAGAAAGTAATCTTAGGAGGCTACGGCATTCTTGCCGTAGCCTTTTTTTTAATAAGTTAGGCTGCATCTCAACAATAAAAATAAGTGCTTTTGTTTTGCATTGTCTTCGATTTACACTAACTTTGCACAGATATTATTACTGCACTATTATTTGATGTAGTACTCTCTAAATACAGATAAAAACCAATCTATAATAAAATGAATACAAAATTGGGTAGTTCTAAAAATTAATGAATTTGTGTGAAGGCCATGCCCTCAGATATTATT